>Ga0194120_10000621_pt1 | contig 66811 bp, 71 predicted proteins | sample TA2MahCa65mmetaG_FD_148642 | JGI IMG/M metagenome (GOLD analysis project Ga0194120, IMG submission 148642) | Freshwater microbial communities from Lake Tanganyika, Tanzania - TA2015019 Mahale Deep Cast 65m | ecosystem: Environmental > Aquatic > Freshwater > Lake | place: Tanzania: Lake... | reverse complement strand
GCAGGGTTTGCCGGTCTGGTCAGCCCATCGGCGGGGTAGCGTGACAGGTCTGCCCGGGTCTTCGCGGTTTCCGGCAGTCCAGTGGCCGATGCTGGCGCGGGGTGCGCTGTTGCGAACTGTTGCGGCGTGTCCTCCGCGGCGATCTGCGCGGATGCGCGCGATGACTTACCCTGCAGGCTTGCGGACTGCGGCACGGCCGCCCCGGGAGTAGCGGGAACCGGGCCGGTGAACGATGCGACAGGTGCTTGCCCGGACGCCGCAGCCGCCGGCTGACCGTTCATGGCCGCGGCCAAGGCGGGATGGGCGGCGGGATGAGCGGCGGGATAGGCAGCGGGATCGAGGACGGCATCGATGGCCACCTCGCTGGCCACTGCCTGGGCCGGCAGGTCGCTGGCAAGTTCGCTCGCGAACAGTGCATTGCCTCCGGCCGCGGACTCGACGCCGACACTCAGCGGCAGCGCGGCCTCCACCCCGTTCGCATCACCCGCCGGCGCCATGCGCGCTGCAAGCACGGCAAAGAACGAAGCGGCGGTCTTGCCGCCCTGCCCCGCCACACCGGGATCGAGCTTGCCGGCCGCCACACCGGCGGCCGCATCCAATACCGTCGAAACATCGACCATGTCTTCCTCCGTGCCACTATGAGGAAGCTTAAGCAAGCACCGTGCCGTCTCAGATCATGGAACCGCCGTCCCGATGCAGATGTCGGCGCAGGGCGGTTTCGTCGGTCAGGCGCTGTTCGCGTTTCTCCTGGCGCGCGTTTTCCCGGTGCTGATGGCGCGTGGCCAGGGTTTCATAGGCTTTCACCTTGCGCCGCAGGGCGAGCCAGTTGTCGAGGGCGGTGCGCCAATTGCCCTCGGCCTTGTCCACCTCTCCGGCCTGATGCGCGATGGCGGTGTCCAGTTTGCCGAGAAAGACGTGAAAATCACGCAGCAGATGGATGTCCATGCCGCGCGCGCCACCGCCGGTGAGGCGCTGCTGATAGTCCAGCTTGTATTCGCGCAGTTCTTGCAGACGCTGCTGCGCGGCTTCCACCCGGCGCTTCAGGATGCGCAGCAGGCGTTCGCCCGCATCCATGCGATGGCGGGCGTGATCGAGCAGGGATTGCAGCGGGAAAGGCTGGGCCATGCGGCGACCGCCGTTGGGCTGGTGGCGCCGCCGATCAGGCGACTTCCTCGGTTTCCTGCAGACGCCGGGCTTCTTCCTCCAGCATGACCGGGATGCCGTCGCGGATGGGGAAGGCCAGGCGATCCGCCTTGCAGATCAGTTCCCGCGCCTCTTTGTGATACACCAGAGGCCCCTTGCAGACGGGGCAGACGAGGATTTCAAGCAGTTTGGGGTCCATGGCGGGCCTTCATGACATTCGACAGCAGGGTATTTAGTCCCGCCTCAACCTCGGCGTCAACCGAAAGAAACCAGTCATCCGGCCGGGCGAGGGCAGCGCATTTCACCGCGTCCTTTTCCGTCATCAGCAGCGTGCCGGCGGGCAAATCGGCGGCGGCATAGGGATGATGATCGGGAAAGGCGTGCGCCTCGATGTCGAGGCCGAGTTCGCGCAGGCGCTCGAAGAAACGCGCTGGATCGCCGATGCCGGCCAATGCGTGCAGCTTGCGCACGCCGAAATGGGCGGCGTCGACCACCCGCGCGGGATCGGCGAGATTGACGAATTCGGTGCCGCGCAAAGCCATGGCGAAGGTGGGTACGGGCAAGCCGCTCATACCGCCGCCGTTGACCACCACCGCATCCACTTCGGCCAGGCGGGCAAGCGGTTCGCGCAGGGGACCGGCGGGCAACAGGCGAGCGTTGCCGAAGGCACGCCGACCATCGACGACGACGATCTCCATGTCGCGCGCCAGGGCCAGATGCTGCAGACCGTCATCGGCCAGCAGCACATCCACTTCCGGATGCCGGGCCAGCAATCGCCGCCCGGCCTCGCCCCGGGCGCGCCCCACCCAGACCGGGCAGACGGCGCGGCGCGCCAGCAGCACGGGCTCATCCCCCACCAGGGCGGGATCGCTGGCGGCGGACACCGGCATGGGTTCGCGCGCGGTGCCGCCATATCCCCGGCTGATCAGACCGGGCCGGTATCCGGCCCGCCGCAGCCAGTCCACCAGGGCCAGCACCAGGGGGGTTTTGCCGGCACCGCCGACGGTGAGGTTGCCGACGACGATGACGGGTACCGGCAGGCGCACGGCCTTGAGCAGGCCGAGGCGGTAGAGACGGCGGCGCAGCGCCACCAGCGCCCCGAACAGCAGACTCAGGGGATACAGGCCGAGCAGCAGCGTACGCGCCCATCCCGGACCCTGGCCGTGCCACGCGCGCGTGAGCGCCTGGCTCAAGGCTGTTCGGCGGGAGAGATATGGGTGACGAAGGTCACCCGCGGGTAACCGGCGCGGCGCGCGGCATCCATCACCCGTATCACCGCCTGGTGCGTGGCGTGGGCATCGGCGGCGATGACGATGACCGGGTCCGCCTGCCCGCCGGCCGCCGCTTTCAACGCGTCGACCAAGGCTTCCACGCCGCCGGCCGGCACCGGCGCGCCGGCTATGTTGTAACCACCCTGCTGGTCGACGCCGACGTTGATCTGGGTGGGCACTTCCTTGGGACTTTCGCCCTCGGCCTCGGGCAGGTTGATCTGCAACTCGGCGAAGCGCGCGTAGGTGGTGGTGACCGCCAGAAAGATGAGGATCACCAGCAGCACGTCGATCAACGGAATGAGGTTGATCTCCGGCTCGTCACGGCGCAGGTGGCGAAAATGCATTACTTGCGCTCGCCGTGCAGGATCTCCACCAGACGCACGGCGTTCTGCTCCATCTCGACCAGGTAGGCGTCGACCCGTCCGCGGAAGAAGCGGTAAAAGATCATGCTGGGAATGGCCACGATGATGCCGAAGGCGGTGTTGTACAGGGCCACCGAGATGCCGTGCGCGAGCGCCGCGGGATTGCCGCCGGTGGGCGACTGCGCGCCGAAGATCTCGATCATGCCCACCACCGTGCCGAGCAGGCCGAGCAGAGGCGCGACGGTGGCGATGGTGCCGAGGGACAGGAGGAAGCGCTCGAGATCGTGGGCCACGGCGCGACCGGTCTCCTCCAGCGACTCCTTCATCACCTCGCGCGAGTTGTGCAGGTTGCGGATGCCCACGGCGAGGATGCGCCCGAGCGGCGAGCCCTCGGCGAGGCCGCGCACAAGGTCGGGATTGGGTCCATGCTGGCGCAGGTTGTTCAGGGCCTGTTCGAGCAGGCCCTCGGGGATCACCTGGGTGCGACGCAGGGTATAGAGACGCTCGAAGATGATGGCCAGGGCCAGGATCGACGCAATGATCAAAGGCCAGATCGGCCATCCCGCTGCTTCGATGAGGGCTAACACTCCCTATATCCCCTTGCGCTGAAAACTCGCGGTACTGTAGCCCCTGCGGACCCCGCGGGCAAGCCGAAAGACCATGCCCCTGCGTGTATAATGCCCGCCGCTTCGGAGAACCTTCCCACCCCCATGACCGCTCCCCCGTGCCGGCAGCCATGATCCGCCGGCTCATCGACAAGGTACTCGGCAGAAAAACGGCGCCGGGTCCGCGCATCCTTCCCCTTGAGGACCACGGCATCCGGCGCGAGCAGGTGCCTTCCTGCGCCCTGCGCACCACCCGCGCCCTACGCGAGGCTGGCTACACCGCCTTCGTCGTCGGCGGCGCGGTGCGCGATCTGCTTCTGGGCCGCGAGCCCAAGGATTTCGACGTCGCCACCGACGCCAGGCCGGAGGAGGTCAAGCGGGTGTTCCGCCGCGCCCGCCTGATCGGCCGCCGCTTCCAGATCGTCCACGTCTATTGCGGCGCCGACCTCATCGAAGTCACCACCTTCCGCGCCGCGACGCCCCAGGTCGAGGACGAGGAGGACGAGTCCCGTGTCACCGCCGAGGACGGCATGCTGCTGCGCGACAACGTCTTCGGCAGCCAGGAGGAGGACGCCGCCCGCCGCGACTTCACCATCAACGCCCTGTATTACGACCCGGAGCGGCAGGAGGTCTGGGATTGGCATGACGGCGTCGAGGACGCCCGCCGCAAGGTGCTGCGCATGATCGGCGACCCCGCGCGCAGGTTCCGCGAGGACCCGGTGCGCATGCTGCGCGCCGCCCGCTTCGCCGCCAGACTGGATTTCCACATCGACCCCGCTACGCGCGCGCCTATCGCAGAACTGGCGCCGATGCTGGAACGCATTCCCGCCTCGCGCCTGTTCGACGAGATGATGAAGCTGCTGCTCTCCGGCCATGCCGAGCGGGGCGTGCGGCAGTTGCGCGCCGAGGGCCTGCATCACGGCATCCTACCCATGCTCGACGCCATCCTCGACGACGCCGAGCGGCAGGCCTTCCTGCACGCCGCCCTGCACGACACCGACGAACGCGTGCGGCACGGCCATTCCGCCTCGCCCGCCTTCATGCTGGCCTGCCTGCTCTGGTTCGACATGCGCGCGGAATGGCGCCGCAACAAGGAAACCGGCCAGAGCGCGCAACCTGCCCTGTATGACGCCATGGACGCGGTGCTGGAGCGGCAGCGCGACGCGCTCGCCTTTCCGCGCCGCTTCGACGGCACGATCAAGGAGATCTGGGCGCTGCAGGCACGCTTCGAGCAGCGCAGCGGCGCGCGTCCCTACCGCCTGCTCGATCATCCCCGCTTCCGCGCCGGCTACGACTTCCTCCTCATCCGCGCGCGCGGCGGCGACGCCGCGCCTGAACTGGCGGACTGGTGGACGCGTTTCCAGGACGCCGACAAGGATACCCAGGCCGGCATGCTGCTGCCGGCCACCGCCGGCGAAGGCAAGCGCCGGCGCCGACGTCGCCCGGGTGCGAAGAAGGACGACGCGGTCGAGGTCAAGCTTGCCTGACATCGCCGCCTACGTGGCGCTGGGCGCCAATCTGGACAACCCCGTCGAGCAGGTGGAACTGGCCATGGCCGAACTGGGCCGCCTGCCGGACAGCCGCCTGTTCGCGTGTTCCGCGCTGTACCGTTCGACGCCGGTGGGCTACGTCGAACAACCCGACTTCATCAACGCCGTCGCCGGCCTGCGCACCCGCCTGTCGCCGCGCGCGCTGATGTCCGCCCTGCTGGAAATCGAGACCCGCCACGGCCGCGATCGCGTGTTCAAGAACGCGCCGCGCACCCTGGATCTCGATCTGCTGCTGTATGACGGCCTCGTCATGCACGAACCCGGCCTCACCCTGCCGCATCCGCGTATGGCTGCACGCGCCTTCGTCATCGCCCCGCTGGCCGAGATCGCGCCGGATGTCCTCGTGCCCGGCTGTGGCCGCGCCGCCGACTGCCTCGCCGGCCTTTCCCTGGACGGTGTCGAGCGCCTGCCCGCCGAAGGCCTGCGGGCCGTGCGCTGACCGCCTATTTCAGCAGGAGACAGGATGCTCGGCCGCTTCCGCCACATCGTCGTGGAAGGCCCCATCGGCGCCGGCAAGACCAGTCTGGCGCGCCGGCTGGCGGCCCACATGGGGGCGGAACTGGTGCTGGAGAGTCCCGACGAGAACCCCTTCCTGGCCCGCTTCTACGAGGACCGTCGGCGCCACGCCCTGCCCGCGCAACTGTTCTTTCTGGTCTCGCGCGTCGAGCAGGCGCGGCGCCTCAGCCAGGGCGAACTGTTCTCGCCATCGACGGTGGCGGATTTCATGCTGGAGAAGGATCCCCTGTTCACCCGCCTCAACCTCGACGATGCCGAATACCGTCTCTACCGCCAGCTTTACGAAGGTCTCAGTCCCCAGGCCGCGTCGCCCGATCTGGTGGTCTACCTGCAGGCCGCTCCCGCCGTCCTCATGGAGCGCGTGAAGAAGCGCGGCCGCGCCTACGAGCGCCAGCTGGGCGAGGCCTATCTCGCCGATCTGGCCAGGGTCTACAGCGACTTCTTCTATCATTACGAAGGCGCGCCGCTGCTCACCGTCAACAGCGAGCATCTGAACTTCGCCGAGCGGGACGAGGACTTCGCGCTGCTCGCGCAACGCATCCAGGACATGCGCGGCGCGCGGGAATTCTTCAACCTGGGTAGCTGAAACGAGGAGGCCCGCATGTTCCTTCCCCAACTCCTGGCCCGCGCCGAACAGGGCGAAAAGCTCTGCGTGCTGACCTGTTACGACGCCAGCTTTGCCCGCGTCCTCGTCGACAACGGCATCGACGTGCTGCTGGTGGGCGATTCCCTGGGCATGACCGTGCAGGGCCATGCCACCACCCTGCCCGTCACCCTGGAGCAGATGGCCTACCACACCGAGGCGGTGGCGCGCGGCGTCGCCGGCAAGGCCTTCGTGGTGGCCGACCTGCCCTTCGGCGCCTACCAGAAAAGCCCCGCCCAGGCCTTCGACGCGTCCGCCCGGCTGATGGCCGCCGGCGCCAACATGGTCAAGCTCGAAGGCGGCGCGGTCATGCTGGAGACGGTGCACTTCCTGACCCGGCGCGGCATCCCGGTGTGCGGCCACCTCGGCCTGCTGCCGCAGTCCGTCAACGCCACCGGCTACCGTGCCCAGGCGCGGGAGGCCGGCGCCGCCGCGCAACTGTCGCGCGACGCCGCCGACCTGGAAGCCGCCGGCGCCGGCATGCTGGTGCTGGAATCCATCCCCTCCGCCCTGGCCGAGGCGGTCAGCCGGCAACTCGCCATGCCCACCATCGGCATCGGCGCCGGTCCCGGCTGCGACGGCCAGGTCCTGGTCTTGCAGGACCTGCTCGGCCTGACCGCGAAACCGCCGCGCTTCGCCCGCGACTTCATGCGCGGCGCCGGCGACATCGCCGCCGCCATCCGCGCCTACGTGGCGGCGGTGAAAACCGGTGAATTTCCCGGCCCGGAACACGCCTTCTGATGCGCCTGATCCATAGCATCGCCGAACTGCGCGAGTCCCTCGCCGGCGAGCGCGAAAGCGCCTTCGTGCCCACCATGGGCAACCTGCACGCGGGCCACGTCGGCCTGGCCCGGATCGCCGCGCGCCACGGCCGGCCGGTGGTGGCCAGCATCTTCGTCAATCCGCTGCAATTCGGAGCCGGTGAGGACTTCGCGCGCTATCCCCGCACCCTCCATGCCGACTGTGAAAAGCTGGCTGCGGTGGGCACCGACATCGTCTTCGCGCCGGACCTCGACGAAATGTACGCGGAACCCCAGACCTTCACGGTGCGACCGCCCCTGGCGGACGAACTCTGCGGCGCGCACCGGCCCGGCCATTTCGAGGGGGTGGCCACCGTGGTGCTGAAGCTGTTCAACATGGTCCAGCCCCGCTACGCGGTGTTCGGCAAGAAGGACTACCAGCAACTCTTCATCCTCAAGGGCATGGTGCGCCAGTTCAATCTGCCCATCGTCATGCTGGAAGCGGAAACCGAGCGGGCCGCCGACGGCCTCGCCCTGTCCTCCCGCAACGGTTATCTGTCGGCGGCGGAGCGCGCCGAGGCGCCGCGCCTCTACCGCCTGTTGCGCGCCGCCGCCGAACGCGTCGGCGCCGGCGCGCGCGACTTCGCCGGGATCGAGGCGGAGGCCACGCAGGCACTGGCCCGTCACGGCTGGGCGGTCGATTACGTCGCCGTGCGCAGCCGCGCCAGCCTGCTGCCGCCGCGGCCGGATGAACATGAGCTGGTCATCCTCGCCGCCGCCCGCCTGGGCGCAACCCGGCTGATCGACAACATCGAGTGCTGAGTCACTGCGCGGCAGCCCGCCATGTCCGACTAGGTCATTCATACCCCGCCCGCATTTTCTTGTGCACTGCAAAATCGAGCTATAATCGCAGCCCGTTTGTCCGTACCCCGTCATCGCCATGCAACGCACACTGCTCAAGTCCAAGCTGCACCGCGTTCGTGTCTCCGCCTCCGAGCTGGAATACGAGGGTTCCTGCGCCATCGACGAGAACCTGCTGGATGCCGCGGACATCCGGGAATACGAGCGCATCGAGATCTACAACGTCAACAACGGCGAGCGTTTCGCCACCTACGCCATCCGCGGCCAGCGCGGCTCCGGCATGATCTCGGTGAACGGCGCCGCGGCGCGCAAGGCGGCGGTCGGCGACATCCTCATCATCGCCAGCTACGCCACCTACAACGAGATCGAGTTGGCCCAGTTCGAGCCAACCCTGGTGTACGTGGACGAGAAGAACCGCATCAAGCGCGTCGGCGCCCAGATTCCCGCGCAAGCGGCCTGAATCCCCCCACTTCGGCTTCCAGCGCTGCCGGCCACCCGGCGGCGGGACTCAGGGCGACGGCGCGGGCGGCCAAGCCACCCGTTTCCAGTCGAAATGCGGCCCGGGATCGGTCTTGCGGCCGGGCGCGATGTCCGCGTGGCCGGCCAATCCCTCGATGGCATAGTGCCCGGCGAGAACCGCCAGCAAACGGTTCAGGACGGCGTACTGGGCATCGGCGAACGGCTGCTCGTCGGTGCCTTCCAGTTCGACGCCGATGGAGAAGTCGTTGCAGCGCTCACGCCCCCGCCAGCTCGACGCGCCGGCATGCCAGGCGCGCAGGGCGCAGGGCACGAACTGCACCAGTTCGCCGTCGCGGCGGATGAAGAAATGGGCCGACACACGCAGGTCGCGGATCGCCGCGTAATAGGGGTGTGCGTCGGCATCGAGACGGTTGGTGAACAGCTCATCGACGCCGGAACCGCCGAATTCGCCGGGCGGCAGACTGATGTTGTGGATCACCACCAGGCGGATGTCCTCGCCCTCCGGACGCGCGTCGCAATTGGCGGAAGGCAGCCGCCGCGCGCCTTCAAGCCAGCCTTCCCGATCCAGGCGCGGCAGGCCGCCCGGCACCCCGGTCCGACTCATGGTTCCTCCTCGGCCGGCCGCGACAACGCCGCATGCAGGGCGGACGCCAGCGCGGCGGCGCTGATCTCGCAACGCAGGCGGGCGTGGAAGTGGCCATCGCGGTAGAGCAGCAGCTCGGGCAGATGGAAGATGTCGAGGGCCCGCGCCAGGCCCGTGGCCTGCCGCACATCCACCTTGAACAGCGAGGTGCCGGGCGGCGCCGCGCTCGGCAGGCGACGTTCCGCGACGCGGCAGCCGCCGCATTCGGGCGAGCCGAACAGCACCAGGGCGATGCCGGGCGTCGCCGCCAGGCGGGGGTGGTAGCTGGCTTCGTCGAGCGAGGACAGGGCGGCGTCGGACATGCCGGCATTCTGCGCGATTCGGCGGCGGCCTGGAAACGGGCCCGGCACCCCTCAATTTTTCCGCGCCGGCACCGATAACGCGGACATGCGCGGGGTGGCCCCGCCCCCGCCCGAGAGGAGAAGCACGGCATGAAGAATCCCGTCACGCCCACCATGGTGGAAAAGGTGATGCGCGAGGACGATTTCATCGTCTCGAAAACCGACCTGAAGGGCCGCATCACCTACGGCAACCGCATCTTCATCGAGTTTTCCGGCTATACGGAACAGGAACTGCTCGGCGCCCAGCACAACATCATCCGCCACCCGGACATGCCCAGGGCGGTGTTCAAGCTGCTCTGGGACACCATCCAGAACAAGCGGGAATGCAACGCCTACGTGAAGAACCTGGCGAAGGACGGCAGCTTCTATTGGGTGTTGGCCAACGTCACGCCCAGTTTCGACCGCGACGGCAACGTTACCGGCTATTTCTCGGTGCGCCGCAAGCCGCGCGCCTCCGCGGTGCAGACGGTAACCGGCCTGTACCGCGGCATGCTGGAAGCGGAAAAGCGCGCCGGCGCGCGCGACGCCATCGCCGCTTCCTCCAAGATCCTCAACGACCTGCTGGCCGAGAAGGGCATGAGCTATGACGAACTGGTCCTTGCAATCTAGGCTCGGCGCCCTGCTTTGGGCGTCCTTCGGCCTCATCCTGCTCGGCATCGTGGCGGCCTCCGCGATGCACGGCCCACAGTGGCCGATGTTGGCCTTCCTAGTCGCCGGCCTTGCCCTGGCAGCCTGGGGGCAGCGCATGATCCGCGTCTGGCTGACCCCCATCGCCCAGCTCGACGCGCTCGCCGGCGAGATCAGCCAGGGACGCTTCAGCGGTCGCATCACCGGTATCGGCGACACCGACGAGATCGGCCGCCTGTGCTGGCACCTGAACGACATGCTGGACCAGTTGGAGACCTATTTCCGCGAGGAAAGCACCACCTTCCGCTTCCACCTGAACGGCGAATTTTTCCGCAAGGCGATGCCGGTCGGACTGCATGGCGGCTTTCGGCGCGGTCTGGAAAGCCACAACGTCCTGCTCGACGCCATGGCAGACCAGACCCGGGGACAGATGCGCAACCACCTGCTGGGCAGGGTGCAGGAACTCAATACCGGCAATCTGCTGGAAAACCTGGCCTCCAACCAGACCGACCTGATGAGCATGACCGCCACCATGAAGCAGGTGGTGGATCTGGCCACGCGCACCAGCGCCGACGCCGAGGAAAGCCGCGGCGCCGTGAACCAGGTGGTGGAACGGCTCAACGACATCAGCGCGCGCATCGACAATATGGCTGACGCCATCGTCGACCTGAACAACCACAGCCACGAAATCACCGACGCGGTGCAGCTCATCACCGCCATCGCCAACCAGACCAACCTGCTCGCCCTCAACGCCGCCATCGAAGCGGCGCGCGCCGGCGAAGCCGGGCGAGGCTTCGCGGTGGTGGCGGACGAAGTGCGCAAGCTGGCGGAAAACACCAAGAACGCCTCCGAGTCGATCGGCCGCGTCATGGACACCCTCAACGGCGAGGCCGCGCGGATGCTCGACGACTCCCACGCGATGCGCGATCTGGCCTCCGGTTCACGCCAGGTCATCGGCGAGATGGAGGGACGCTTCGCGCAGTTCGCCGGGTCCGCGCGCGACACCCAGGGGCACGCGATGCGGGTGGAGGACATGAGCTTCGCCTCACTGGTGAAAGTGGACCACGTCATCTTCAAGCAGCGCGCCTACATGACCCTGAACTCCCAGGATCGCGGCTACGCCGAGGCCGTGCGGGTCGATCACCACAACTGCCGTCTGGGCAAATGGTATGAAGGCGCGGGCCGTGAGCGCTTCGGCGCCCTGCCGGCCTTCAAGACGCTGGTGCAGCCGCACGCGCGGGTGCACGCCAGCGTGCACGCCATGCTGCCTTTCCTCGAGCAAGGTTGGGAAAAGGATCCCGGCATGCAGCAATCCATCTACGGCCATCTCCTGGCCGCCGAGGAAGCCAGCAAGGAGGTCATGGCCGTCATCGACCAGATGGTGCGCGAGAAGCACGGCGACTGAGGCCGCCCGGCTACTCCATGCCGAGACGTTCCAGCCGGTAACGCAGCGAGCGGAAGGTCACCCCGAGCAGACGCGCGGCCGCCGTCTTGTTGCGCCCGGTCCTCGCCAGGGCGTCGAGAATCGCCTTGCGCTCGGTGGCGTCGAGAAAGGCCTGCAAACCTCCATCGGACTGGCCCTCGCCGCCCTCCTCCCCCGCGTCTTCCAAGGGTTCCAGCAGGAGATCGTCGCGGCCGACGCGGCCGCCGTCCGACAAAGCCAGGGCGCGCTCCAGGATGTTCTCCAACTCGCGCACGTTGCCGGGAAAGTCGTAGCGCGACAACGCCTCCAGGGCGGCGGCCTCCACCTCCGGCGCCGCGCGGCGCGAGGCCGCGCAAAGGCGGGCGAGGACGTGGCTGGTCAGTTCCGGCAGATCCTCGCGCCGCTCGCGCAAGGACGGCATGCGCAGGGCGATGACGTTGAGCCGGTAGTAGAGATCGTGGCGAAAGCGGCCCTGATTCACCGCCACCTGCAAATCCTGATGCGAGGCGCTGATGAGCCGCGCGTCGACGGGCTCCTCCGCCACGCCGCCCACCCGCCGCACGCTTTTTTCCTGGATGGCGCGCAGCAGCTTGACCTGCATGGCGAGCGGCAGTTCGGCCACCTCGTCGAGGAACAGGGTGCCACCCCGCGCCGCCTGGAAAAAGCCTTCACGGTCGGCGTCGGCACCGGTGAAGGCACCCTTGCGGCAGCCGAAGAACTCGCTCTCCATCAGGTTCTCCGGGATGGCGCCGCAGTTCACAGCGATGAACGGTCCGTCGGCGCGGGCACTGCCGGCGTGGATCAGGCGCGCCGCCACTTCCTTGCCGGTGCCGGTCTCTCCGGTGATGAAGACCGGGGCCTGACTGCGCGCCACCTTGTCGATGAGGACGCGGACCTGCTCCATGGCGGCGGAACGGCCGACCAGTGGGCGGTCACCCAGCGGCGGCGGCGAGGTGTCCGGCACCTTGATGGCCGAACGCACCAGACTGCGCACCTTTGCCGGCGTGACCGGCTTCTCCACGTAATCGAAGGCACCGGCCTTGAGGGCGGCCACCGCGTTCTCCGCCGAACCGAAGGCGGTGATGACCGCCACCGGCAGTTGCGGCAGTTGCTCGGCGATGTGGCGGACGATGGCGATGCCCTCCCCGTCCGGCAGACGCATGTCGGTCAGACACAGGTCGAAGCCCCCTTTCTCCAGTTGCGCCATGGCCTCGGCCACCGTTCCCGCGCGCGCGCTGTCGAGACCCATGCGCAGCATGTCCATTTCCAGCAGGTCGAGCAGATCGGGCTCGTCGTCGACCAGCAAAACACGCGGCTTCTTCATCATCCTTGATTCCTCAACAGGGTGGCGCCTGGCAGGTCAGCCGGAACACGGCGCCTTCCTGGCCTTCGACGTAGCGCAGTCCTGCCCGGTTGGCCTCGGCCAGTTCGCGCGCGATGTAGAGCCCCAGGCCGGTGCCCTGCTTGTCCGTGGTATAGAACGGCTCGAACAGATGGGCGCGGACCTCCGGGGTGATCGGCGGCCCGTCGTTGCCCACCTCGATCTCGGTGCGATCCTCGGCGCCGGCGACGCGAATGCGGATGCTGCCCGGCCGCCGGCTGCAATAGCGCCAGGCGTTACGCATCAGGTTCCACAGGATCTGTTCGAGGTGACCCGGGTCCATGCAGACCGCGCTCTGCCTCGACAGGTGCACGTGGACGACGCCCGGCCCCACCGATTCGCGCTGCGAGAAATGCTGCACGAAGGCCGGCAGGAATTCCTCCAGGTCCACGTGTTCGCGCTTGATCCGGTCGCGGCGGTTGAGGGACAGCACGTCCTCGACCAGGCCGTTGAGGCGGCGCACGTGATCCTCGATGATGCGCGTGAGCTTGGGCGCGATGCCGTCGCGCGCGTCCTCCTTGAGCAGTCCGGCGGCGTGGCTGATGGCGGACAGGGGATTGCGGATTTCGTGCGCCAGGTTGGCGGTCAGCATGCCCAGAGAGGCCAGCTTCATCTTCTGCGCCTGCGCTTCCAGTTCCGTCATGTCCTCCAGCACCACCACCGCGCCCTCGCGGCGTGTCGGCTCCAGCTCGATGAAGCGGGCGCGCAGGCGGTGACCGCCCTCGTCCACCTGGAAGGGATGCTCCGGCAGCGCCCGGTTCTGCCGCCAGGCCGCCCACAGGCCGGCGAGCACGGGCGCGCAGCGGGCGAGGCCGCTGCCGACATGGAAGCGCGTCGCCAGCAGGATCTCGGCGCGCGCGTTGTATTGCAGCACCTCGCCCTCGCCGTTGACCGCCAGCACGGCATAGGGCAGCTCCTGGATGACGCGTTCGTTGATGCGCGCGAGGCTTTCCGCCTGGCGCGACTTTTCCCGCGCCAGGGCGGCGGCCGCCAGGAACCAGGGCGGCGGCCGCCAGGGCGCCGCGCGCCAGGGCGTGGGAGAGCAGAGCGACGCCGAAAAAACCGAGGGACAGCAGCCCGGCGCGGACGAAGCCACCCACGCCGGATTCGAAGCGGATCAATTGCAGGGTCTGCTCGCCAAGCACCACCAGGGAGGCCACCGCGGCCCAGAACAACACGGCGCGGGTCTCCGGCAACATGCCCACCGCCGCCACGGTGACGATGAGCAGCAGGCCCATGCCGCTGGCGTTGCCGCCGGACAGATACATGAGCAGGCCCAGGCAGGCCAGGTCGGCGATGACCTGGCGCACCACCTGGCGCTCGAAGGCCTCTTCGCGCCTGACCAGCGGCCTGCGGAACAGCAGGGCGCTGAGGAAATAGGCGGCGCAGGTCAGGGTGAAGAGAACGGGATGGTCCAGCCGGGTAAAAGGCTGGCCGGACAGCAGCCCCGTCAGCCCCAGCGCGCAGGCCAGGAACAACCGAAAATGATTGAGATGGACCAGGGACCGCCAGAAACCGTCCGGATAACCGGCGGCGGGAACATCAGGAATCGGCGCGGCGATGTTCATCGCAACAGTAGAAACGCCCCCCGCTGAGGATGGCCTCCGAGCGGGGCAGGTTCACCCCGCAGGTCTTGCAGCGCACCATGTCTTCCGCCGCCGGGGCTTCGCGGGTGTCGGCGGCATCGCGCTTCCGTATCATGCGACGGTAGAGATAGACGCCGAGCAGGACCAGCAGGATGAGGGTGATCAGCTTACCCACGCGACAGCCCGTCCTTGTGCGCCTGGTTGACCACCACCAGCAGTTGCTTGAAGGGGATCTCCCGGCCCCAGCGGTTGAGGAACTGCATGTAGGGCAGATCCTTGCCGGTGGGAAACTGGTATTGGTCCGAGATCATGTCGTCGTAGAGCTTGCGCAACACGCCATCCAGGTGGTCCAGCATGTTTGACCAACGCTCCGCGTTCTCCGGATCGTAGTCGATGCCGGCGCGCATCTCGTCGATTTCGTACACCGCCTGGTGCACCAGATCCACGTATTCGTCGTAGGTTTTCGGGCCTTTCATGCTCGTTCAGTCGCCTTGGGTTGTGACCAGCCGTAACGATACACGAGCTATGCCGTGACCGTCCCAGCGCGCGCGGCTCCACGGCATGCACATGAGTTGATTGGTATCAATGAAGCGAGCACGGTCTTTCACCAAGATGGCGGCCCCCCGTGCGTTCGCCATACCGCTTATCCGGCGGTTGGCGCGACGGGCATTCGTCGCCGTTCCCGCAATGTTTCGCAAAGGACCCCGCCATGTACAAGAAATCCCTGCTCATGATCGCCTCCCTGGCCGTCTTCTCCAGCGGCGCCGCCCTGGCCGCCCCCGCCGACGACGCCTGCGCCGCCCTGATGGACGCGCGTGGCAACCTGGTCAAGATGCTCGACTCCACCGACAAGGCCATCAACGATGGCCTCAAGGCCAACATCGCCGCCGCCTCCGCCAAGCTCGACGCCACCCTGGCCGCAATGGCGAAGAGCTACAACGCCGACGACGCGGCGAAGGCCGCCACCTTCAAGCCGACCTGGGAGGAATTCAAGGCAACCCGTGACGGCGAGATCGTGCCCCTGATCTACGCTGGCAAGAACGCCGACGCCAAGGCCATCGGCACCGGCATCCAGGCCCAGCGCATGGGCAAGATGCGCGCCGCGATGGGCTGCAAGTAACCCCTTCGCCACAAACGAAAACAGGGGCCTCGGCCCCTGTTTTCGTTCCTGAGAGCAGGCCTATTTGCCAGCGAACTCTTACAGCTTGCGAGCCCGCACCACGTTGCCGTTGAGGCCCGCTTCCTTGGCGGAGCCACCTTAGGCCAGGGTCATCAGCTGCGAGTAGTAGAGCACCGGGATGTCGAACTTGGTGCCGTAGCGCTTGTTGATCTGGCCCTGGTAGACCTCGACGTTGGCCTGGCACGATCGTGTCCCTGGACGTGGTGTAAGAAGCGATCAGGCGGTCGGCGTGAACCCATTGCTTGGTTTGGGCTCTCGCGTAGCGACATCCCGGCGTCGGCGCGGGGCTTGTTCCGCTAGCGCCGCACTGCCCTGAAACGACAACGGGGCACCTCTCGTTTCATGCACGCACCGCGGGCAAGCCCGTTCCTACGCCGCTTTCCGATGCACCATTCCGGCTTGGCGGCCGGTCTAGGCGCGCCTCAGCGATAAGCGTGAATACGCAGATAGAGCGCCCGCATGCGCGCGATAGGCTCTGGACTCATATCGCCTGCGCCGTAGCGGGCATCCTCGAATAACCGGGTCAACTCCGCGGCCTCGCGGTACAAGTGGCCCTGGCGTTCGCGCAACTGGGCCAAGTAGTCGCTGGCATTGGCCAGATTGGATCGCCGGACATCCTGGAGCTCAAACAAGCGTCCCATGGCCTGATAGAGGCGGTGGGCTGCTAGCCGTCCTTCGCCATGCCAGCCAAGGATACCGTAGCGCAGAAACTCGTAGCGCGCGCGCAGCCAGATGTCCGCCTTGGCCTCCCGAAGAAGGCGCCACACGGCGAAACAAAGCGCCAGGATCGCGAGCAGGGCCATGGCCAGGGCAATCTGCTTCAGGTGTTGGGCCAACCACTCCTTGAAAGATTGCCAAAGCTTGTCCAGGTACCTCGTGATGGGTTGCAAGGTCAGGTTCATCCACTCGCCGGCCGCCGCCACGTGATTGATCGTGCTCTTCTGCCATTGGGGCATGCCTTCGCGTTTCGCCGCCAGACGCATCTCGGCCGGGCTTGGCCAGCCCCCTCCCGGGCGCATGCCCAGGCCGCTCCCGGATTCTCCCGTCCCCCCGCCATAGCCTTGGCCCAGACCGTCTCGACCTGCCGCGGCTTTTCCCTGATCCTGTCCACTTGCGCCATGTCCCTCTCCCCCCGGCCGGTCGCCCTGTGCAAGTTCCGATTCCGGCGTAAACCAGCCCAGGCTGCTCAGCTGGCCGAAGCGCCATTGCAGGTAAGGCCAGGTCGGTTGCGGTGTGAGGGTATAGAGCAAGGTACCCAGCAGCAGGATGGTCGTGGTGGCGGCTGCGATGGCCGCGTACTGGCCGCCCGCCACGGCCTGTGCCAGGCTCTGCTGGCGCAGGTCCTGGGCGCGGCGGTTGATCTGCTCCGCCACCAGGGTAAACACCACCGCCGCCACGTAGGGCACCAGGTAAAACAGCATGGTCCAGTCGGCGCGGAAGTGGGTGGCGGCGAACATCACCATCACCGCCGAAACCAGCAGGCCCAGGTACAGTTGCCGCCGCGTCACGGTGACGCAGTTCTGGGCCGCCTGCAGCATGCCCAACATGGCGATGCCGGCCCGGGGCAGTCCCCACATGGGCAGAAACAGGATCAAGGTCAAGATGAGCGCCAACACCAGTACCGTCTTCTGGCCCAGCCTACCGTCGTCGCCGAGCTGGCCCCGCTGGCGCCAGCCCACCCGCAGGGTCAGACCAAACACCACGGCCCACATCAGGACCTCTAGCCCGAAACTCCCATGATGGATGTCGAGGAAGGCATTGCAGGTCACGGCCAGCAGCAGCGAAGCAAACAGACCCACATAGGCGGGGAAGTAAGTAAGGGGCGGGGAGACGCCGGGCTTCATGGGTTGAACAGCCGAACCAGATCGTCGCCCCGGCGCACGTTCAGGCAATTGGCGCCCAGGTCCAGCAAGCCCGCCGGGCCAGCCTCCCCCTTGACCGTTCGCGGGGTGCCAGATCGGGCGTCCTGGAATGTCGCCCGGTTGAACACCACCGCCAGCAGGTTCGCCCCCTTGGCCCGCAGCAGGGCCAGAGCCAAAAGGGTATCGGCCCGCTGGGCCTCGGGCTCGGAGAGGAACACCACCACCGTTTCTCCCTGCTGGCAATCCACGGCTACCTGCTCCAGCACCCGTGCATAGGGCGTATCGCCGTCGGCCGCCACCACCGCCAGTTCGTCCAGCAGGCCCTGATAGTGGTGCTCTCCGCTGCCGGGAGGCAGGTAAAGGCCGCGCGCGCCCTGGCCCATCAGACGCGTGGGGATGCCGTTGCCGGCGGCATGCTTGGCCGCGGAGGCGGTGATGCGCACGGAGTACTCGAAGGTGGATTCCCGTCCCTGGCCCAGGTTGGCGGCCGCCGACTGGTCGAGGACAAGATACAGGCAGGCGGAAGCCAGGGGCTCGAATTCCTTCACCATCAACTCGTTGAGCCGGGCCGTGGTGGGCCAGTGCACGTGGCGCGGATTGTCGCCTCTCCGGTATTCCCTGAGGCCCGAGAAATCCGCCGCGCCGGAACCCTCCGGCAACAGGAAACCGCCACGGTGGATCTGGCTGGGGGCGCCCTTGAGGGGCAGTGCCATGATGGGGAAGACGTCCGGGTAGATGCTCAGGGTCTGCACCCCGTCGTTGCGCTGCTGGCGCGCCTCCGCCAGGCCCAGGGGAAAGCTGGAGGCCAGGCCCACCGGCCCCAGGCGGTAGAAACCCCGCTTCTCGCACAGCACCGGCACCTCGAACCTGCGCGCGCCACCCCCCGGCACGTAGGTCACCACGCCCAGGGTCTTCTCGCCGCTATCCACGCGACCCTCCGCCGTGCCGACGAAGGGCAGCCGGTCCACCAGTTCCACCATGAAACGGGGCAGCCAGCCGTGGTTGGTGACCTCCACCTGGAAGGCGATGGTGTCGCCTTCCTCCGCCCGCTCAGGCCCGCTGCGGGTCACCGACAGGCGCTTGACCAGCCAGTGGGGCCAGGAAATACCGGTGATGAGGGTGGCGGAGAGCAGGGCGGCGATGGCCCAGGGCAGGGCCTGGGCCCGGTTGATGGCGGCCACGTAGGCCACCAGGATGAGCAGGCACAGCACCAGGGGCTTGACGTGGCGGGGTTGCCAGGCGGGCAGGGTGAGGCCGGGGGATTTCATCGTGGCCAGCACATCTCAGAAGATGTCCCAGGTCGGGTTATGGAAGCCGTCCTTCTTGGCCCGGGCCGCCGCCTCCGGGTCAATGGTCTGCAGGACCGGCAGGAGGCGATGGAAGAGGCCGACGCAACGGGTCTTTCGGTTTGCATCGGCATCGCTGTAGAAAGTGTTCCGGGCCAGGCGGACGAGGGTCGCTTCCGCCGTCTTGCTATCCCGCCTGGCCATCGCTTCGAAGACCTCGGCCAGACGCTCAACGGCCTGTTCAGCGAGGCCGGCCTCATCGCGTTCGATGCCTAGCGCCAGGACCGGCAGGCACCAGGCTGAATGCTGGGCTGCCAGCCAATCCACCAGCCCCCAGTAGGCCCGGACGGCCACCTCGACGATGGGGTGGCCTGGATTAGCCGGCAGGTCGACATTGCGGCCCTGGATGACTTTTTCGCTACGGGCGACGGAAACGGTTTCCAGAAGTTTCCGGGCGTGTTCCTGCAAGGCCCGGTCAGTTTCCAAGGCCAGTTCACGATAACCGTCGGCCCATGTCGAAAAGCGGGTCATGGCCCGGCTGTGGAGCGCCGATCCGGGGACTGCATTTATCGCGACGGCACGAAACCAGCCCACCGCCTGCATCGGCTGTTCCGATCGCTCCGCGGCGGCGAACAGCCTTTCCAGCACGCTCGCATACCAGCCGGCATCGGGGTGGCCCCATTGCCCGAGCTGGTAATAAACGCTACCTGCCTGCTGGTTATTCGCATACGGAGTGGCGGTTTCCAAGGCCAGCAACTCGTCGGCCACCCTGCGTAGGGCGTCGCTGGGGGGTGAGAAGGAAAAAACCGGGTGGCGGCCCAGGAAGAGATAGTTCGATAACACCGACTTGCAGAATGCCGGAGCCAGGGGTTTCAGGTTGCGGCCCAGGACCAGCAGCAGTTCGGGGTCCTCCTGGCTTGTGAACACCCAACCCGCGTTGCCGGATTTTGCCCGCAGCGGCTGGATCATGCGAAGGATGTATTTCGGGTCTACCTCCGATTCCTGCACGATGAGTTCGAGCAGGGCGTGCTCCAGGCCCTCTACCTTGTTGTATTTGTCCGGCCAAGTCTCGCGGATTGAGATTCCAAGTTCGATACGGGTGCGGGAGGGTACATCGTCCTCCAGCAACCATGTGCAGACCCGACGGCCGGCCTCCTTGGCTAGGACGTAGTGCATGGAGGTGGTGGCCACCACGATGGCGGCGATCTTGATGGCCGCCCGCGGTCGCCGGGCATGCAGGTCGTCCAGCTCTGCCAGGTAGCGCTCGGCACCCTCGCTCAGCTTCTTGGTCCAGTCTGGGCCGCCATACGTAGCGCTCTCCGGGAGTACCCTCAGATCACGGGCGTAGGGCGCGAAGCGGAACCAGGGTTCGTGCGCCATGAGCTTGCGGCGATAGGCATCGTGCTTTTGGATATCTTCGCTGGAGCCGTAAAAACGGAAACTCCAGCGCAACTCGCCTGATTTCGTCCTGCCGAAGGTGCCGCCACCGGGGATCTTCGGGGGATAGACGAGGCGGAGTGTCTGATCGATCAGGGTCATCAGCATGGCGGCACCTTTTTGGATTCCACTCAGACCGGTGGGGCCAGTTTGTCGAGGATTTCCTTGAGAATGCCCTTCGCGGTCTGCCCCATGGCTGCGGCCTGGGGCCGGACGATGAGGCGGTGCTCCAGCACCGGCCCCGCCATGGCCTTGACCATGTCCGGGGTGACGTACTCCCGGCCGCGCAGGTAGGCCAACCCTTGCGACCCCCGGGCCAGGGCCAGGGTGCCTCGGGGGCTGGCGCCCAGGCGCAGGTCGGCGTGGGTGCGGGTGGCGGCGGTGATGCGGGCGGCATACTCGGCCACATCCGGCGCCAGGTGCACTGCCTTCACCGCCCCCCGGGCGGCCAGTACCTCGGCCTCGTCGGTGACGGGCTCCAGAGTCTCGATGGGGTGCGCCTGGGCCTGGGCGCCGAGGATGCGCAGTTCCTCCTCCAGGGTGGGATAGCCCACGGCCAGACGCACGAAGAAACGGTCCAGTTGGGCCTCCGGCAGGGCGTGGGTGCCGGCCATGTCGATGGGATTCTGGGTGGCCAGCACCATGAAGGTCTTGGGCAGTTCGTAGGTGGTGCCGTCCACGCTGACGCTGAACTCCTCCATGCATTCCAGCAGGGCAGACTGAGCACGAGGCGTGGCGCGGTTGATCTCGTCAGCCAGCAGAATGTGGGTAAACACCGGGCCGGGGCGGAACTCGAATTCGCCGGTCTTCTGGTTGTAGATGGGTACGCCGGTAATGTCCGATGGCAGCAGATCCGGCGTGCATTGCAGGCGCTTCATGTCCACCGCCACCGAGCGGGCCAGGGCGCGGGCCAGCATGGTCTTGCCCGTGCCCGGCACATCCTCCAGCAGCACGTGGCCGCGGCACAGCAGGGAGATGACGGCCAGCTCGATGACGGGTCGCTTGCCGACGATGACTCGCTCGACGTTGTCGATGAGCGCATGGATGGCGTTCCGGTGCACGGCTTGCTATCTCCCTGGTTTCGTTATTTGGTCCGCGTGGCTGGTTGCTACGCGGCCCGCGGCGGGGATCGAATTTTAGCTTATCCGGCGCACCCAATCACCGGCTCCGCCGTATCCTGGCCGATCCATCGTGGCGCTTAGCTTGGCGGACCCGGCAAGTACAATAATGCAAACGGGCGCCTTGGCGCCCGTTTGCCGTTGAGAGGCGGGACGACTCACTTGCCGGCGAACTCTTCCAGCTTGCGAGCCTGCACCACGTTGCCGTTGAGGCCCGCTTCCTTGGCGGAGCCACCGTAGGCCAGGGTCATCAGCTGCGAGTAGTAGAGCACCGGGATGTCGAACTTGGTGCCGTAGCGCTTGTTGATCTGGCCCTGGTAGACCTCGACGTTGGCCTGGCACAGCGGGCATGGCGTGACGATCATCTCGGCGCCACCGTCATAGGCGGCCTCGATGATGTCCTTGATCTGGCCCTGCGCCTTGTCCGGCTCGGAGAAGGCCAGGGCGCCGCCGCAGCAGGTCACCTTCTGGTCGTACTTGACCGCTTCGCCGCCCACGGTCTCGATGAGCTTGTCGAGGTACATGGGGTTCTCGAAGGATTCGCCGGCGATGCCAAAGGGACGGTTGGTCTGGCAGCCAACGTAGCCGGCGAACTTCATGCCCTGCAGGGGCTTCTTCACCGGCTTCTTGAGTTCGTCGTAGCCCAGGTCCTCGATCAGCACCTCGACCATGTGGCGCACTTCGGGGATCACCTTGATGGCGAGGCCGGCTTCCTTCAGCGCGGTCTGCGTGTCGGCCATCAGGCGGTCGCTGTGCTCCAGGCGCTCCTTCGATTCCCGCGCGCCCAGCCAGCAGGCGGCGCAGGTCGCGACGATGTCCTGGCCGGGCAGGTTGGTCTCGGCCAGGGCGAAGTTGCGGGCGTTCATCACGTGGCGCGGCAGTTCGCCGGCCTCGGCATAGCTGATGGAGGCGCCACAGCAGTTCCAGTCGGGGATCTCGGTCATCCTGATGTCCAGGGTCTTGCACATGGACTCGACGGAAACCAGGTAGTTGGAGGCCGAGGCGCCCTTCTGGGACGAGCAGCCGGGGTAGAAAGCGTATTCCTTGCGTGCCATGTCTGATTACTCCTTACCCTTCGCGGCCTTGTTCCTGGCTTCCAGCTCTTCAGCCTTGGCCAGCATGGCGTGGATGCCCTTGATGTCCTTGCACTTGTGGCCCATGCCCAGCGCTTCCATGGGGTTCAGGCGGCCGGCCTTGACCAGGCCCAGGGCCACGTCCTTCATCTCCAGGCCCTTCTTGATGCCGGCGCCGAGGCCGTCCTTGAAGTACAGGCTCTGCGTGAGCTGCACCTCGTTGACGCGGCCGTACTTGGTGGCGTTACTCCAGAAGGTCTTCGACAGGTGCAGGGTGGGCTGCGCCTTGGGCGCCCGGCCGATGCGGTAGGCGTACTCGGCGATGCCATGCATGACGTGGGTCACCGGCACCTTGCGCGGGCAGCGCACGTAGCAGTTGTAGCAGGACGTGCACATGTACATGCCCTCGGAGTTCAACACCTCCTCGCGCTTGCCGGCGCGGATCAGCATGAAGATCTCCTGCGGCGGGTGGTCCCAGCCGGAATGGAAGTTGGTGGGGCAGGAGCCGGAACACAGGCCGCACTGCATGCACATCTTCACCCACTCGCCCATCTCGGCCTGCTCTTCAATCTCCTTGAGGAAATTGTTCTTGTAGCGCTCGGCCATCTCTTGATTCAGGTCGCTCATCACAATCTCCTTAGAAGCCCTTGAACGGGGACGGCGGGAAGGACTTGATCAGCGCCGCGTAGTCGTTGATCTTCTGGGGCAGGGTGGCGATGTCGGTGATCGCCACTTCCATGTCCATCACCCGCTCGGTTTCCAGGTTCATGCCCTTCAGGGTGTCGCCCACCTTGGACAGGCGGTAGCGGCCCAGCTCGGAACCCTTGACGAAGTGGCACTGGTATTCCTCGCCGTGCTTGCAGCCCATCAGCATGACGCCGTCGTAGCCGCCGTTGAGCGCGTCGGTGATCCAGATGGTGTTCACCGAACCCAGGCAGCGGATCGGGATCACCCGCACGTAGGGGTCGTACTCGTGGCGATTCATGCCGGCCATGTCCAGGGCCGGGTAGGCGTCGTTCTCGCAGGCCAGGATGAGGATGCGCGGCTTCTCGGAGAACTCGTCCGGCACGTCGACGGCCTTGATCTGCGAGCCCACGGTGTTCACCGAGTAGTTCTCGAAGGAGATCACCCGCACCGGGCAGGCGCCCATGCAGGTGCCGCAGCGGCGGCAGCGGGACTCGTTGAACAGCGGGAAGCGCTTCTCGTCCTCGTCGATGGCGCCGAACGGGCATTCCACCGTGCAGCGCTTGCACTGGGTGCAGCCTTCCAGACGCACGGTCGGGAAGGACAGGTCGCCGGCGCGCGGATGCGCGGCCTTGCCCAGGCCGGCGTTCTCCATCGCCTGGATGGCCTTCATGGCGGCGCCGGTGGCGTCTTCCTGGGCTTGCAGGATGTCCATCGGGCGGCGCACCGGGCCGGCGGCGTAGATGGCCGTGCGGCGGGTCTCGTAAGGAAAGCAGATGAAGTGGCTGTCGTTGAAGCCGTGCTTGAACTGCGGCACATCCGGGCCCTGGCGGTAGGTCAGGTTGAGCACCGACTGGTCCATCATCGCCACGACCTGCGACTTGGCGGTCTCGTCGCCGCCGTCGGCCAGGCGGTTGGCCTCGGCCAGTGCGTCCAGATCCGGACCGGAGTTGGGCACCACGCCGGTGGCCAGGACCACCAGGTCGGCCTGGGCCTCGGTGTCCTCGTTCAGGATCAGATCCTTGAACTTGACGGCGCAGGCGTTGCCGCTGGGGATGACGCTGGAGACCACGCCCTTGGAGAAGATCACGCCCTTGTTCTGGGCGGCGCGGTAGAAGTCCTCGCCGTTGCCGGGGGTGCGCAGGTCGGTGAACAGCACCACGGTGTCGATGTCCGGGTTGCTGTCCTTGAAGTACATGGCCTGCTTGATGCTGGTGTTGCAGCAGAAGCCGGAACAGTACTGCAGGTGGGTGCCGGAAGCGTCACGCTGGCCGGCGCACTGCACGAAGACCACGGATTTCACCGGCTGGCCGTCGGAGGGGCGGCAGATGGGCTTGCCGGCGGCGGCGGCTTCCTTGGCCAAGGCTTCGAGGCCGGCCTGATCCACCACGTTGGGGGTCTTGCCGAAGCCGAATTCGGGCAGCTTGTTGGCGTCGTAGAGGCTGAAGCCGGTGGCCTGGATGATGGCGCCGATGTCTTCCTGGGCCACGGCACCGGATTCCACGGCGATCTCCACCTTGAAGCGGCCGGGGGCACCGTCGGTCTTGGCGATGCTGGCGTTCAGGTAGACCTTGATGTTGGAATCGGCCTCGATGCGGGCGACCATGTCGGCCACACCGTTGTCCTCGGGAGACTTGAACGGCTCGCGGGTGGGCACGCGCTTGTGCAGCTTGGAGGCCCAGCCGCCCAGGGCGCCGTTCTTCTCGACCAGCACCACCTTGTAGCCGGCCTTGGAGGCTTCCAGGGCAGAGGTCATGCCGGACATGCCGCCGCCCACCACCAGCAGGGTCTTCACCGTGCCAGTCTTCTGGTTGCCCGGCGGCACCTGCATGGCCTTCACTTCGGCGCAGGCCATGCGCACGTAGTCTTCCGCCATTTCCTGGGTGGTCTCGCGGGCTTCCTCGGTGTCGGGACGGATCCAGATCACGCCTTCGCGCAGGTTGCCCCGGCTCATGGCGATAGTCGGGAAGTTGAACGCCTCGGTCTTGGCCCGGCGGGAGCAGGCGCAGATGGCGGCGTGGGTGACACCTTCCGTCTCGATGTCGTTCTTGATCATGGCCACGCCGTCGGCGGAGCAGAGGAAGTCGTGCTCGCGCACGAGGTTCATCTTTCCGGACTTGGTGGCGACTTTGGACAGGGCAGCGACATCGACGCGTTGGTCGATCTCGCAGCCCTTGCAGATGTAAGCAGCAGTTTTCGTATCAGCCATTTTTCTCAAGCCTCCGCGCGGGCGACTTTGTTGACGACCTGGATGGCCCGCAGCGCGGCCGCGGTGGCGCTTTGCACGGCGCGGTTCACATCCAGCGCGTTGGTGGCGCAGCCGGCGCCGAAGATGCCGGCGTTGGCCGGATCGGCCATGAGGAAGCCGGAGGAATCCGACATCACTTCGGCGGGGATTTCCACGCCCTTCACCGACGGCTCCATGCCCAGGGCCAACACCACCAGGTCATGAGCATTCGCGTAGCGCACGTAGCCCTCGGTGTTGACGCCGTTGCAGACGGGGTTGCCGTCCTTGTCCTCGGTGATGCGCGCCACCTTCGACTTGACGAAGCTGACGTTGGGATTGGCCTTGACCTTCTGGTAGAAGTCCTCGAAACGGTCGATGGCGCGGATGTCGATGTAGTAGATGGTCGATTTGCCCGCGTCGCCGTACTTCTCCTGCACGTAGTGGGTCTGCTTGAGCGAGCCCATGCAGCAGAATCGGGAACAGTGGCGCAGATGGTTCTCGTCGCGGGAGCCGGCGCACTGGATGAAGGCGATGTTCTTCGCCTCCTTGCCGTCGGACGGGCGCAGGATCCTGCCGCCGGTGGGGCCGTGCGGATCGGCCAGGCGCTCGAATTCGACGTTGCTGATGACGTTGGGGAAGCGGTCGTAGCCGTAGTAGACGATCTTGGAAGCGTCGTACGGCTGCCAGCCGGTGGCCCAGACGATGGCGCCGGCGTTCAGGCTGATGACTTCTTCCTGGTCGTCCAGGTTCACCGCGTCGTACTTGCAGGCGGCCTTGGCGCGCTCGGCGTCGGGCGTGCCGATGATCGACGGGTCGATCACGTAGCGCTGGGGATAGGCCATGCTGGACGGCAGGTAGGCCGCCTTCACCTTGCCCAGGTTGTAGTTGAACGCGTCGGCGATCTCGGTCTGCACCGCCTTGCCACACTCGCCACAGGCGGTGCAGTTGGTGTTCACGTAGCGAGGCTTCAGCTTGACGGAAACGCTGTAAGCGCCCTTGCCACCGGTGATGCCGGTCACTTCCGCCAGGGTCAGCACCTGGATGCGGGGATTGGCCTTGAGGCGGCGCAGGTTGATTTCCAGGCCGCAGGTGGGGTGGCACATCTTGGGGAAGTACCGGTAGAGCTGGACGGTACGGCCGCCCAGGTACGGGTTCTTCTCCACCAGCACGACTTGCTTTCCGGTTTCGGCCGCTTCGAGCGCCGCCGTCATGCCGGAGATGCCGCCGCCCACGACCAGGATGGTCTGGTTGGTCGCAACGATGGACGTCATGGTTCGCCTCCGATGGGTGAAGACTGCAGGAATTTCGCGAGACCGGACAGGCTGAAACGGCCCGGCCAAATAGGCGCGAATGTTACCCGCAAAGACCCACCCCCCGCGAGATAGGTTTAATCGAATGTACTTATGAATGAATAGACTGGGTAAATCCGAGAACAAGCCGGGGTCTTGCCCGGCTTGCTTGCCCCACCACGTTCAATCGAGCCGAAGCCGCTGCGCCCGCAATTTTTCGAGGGTGGCGCCGAAATCGGCGAGGCGCTTGCGCTCCTGCTCCACCACCGCGGCGGGTGCCTTGTCGACGAAGCTGGCGTTGGAGAGCTTGCCGTTGGCCTTGGCGATCTCCCCTTCCAGGCGGGCGATCTCCTTGTCCAGGCGGGCCCTTTCCGCCTCCCGGTCCACTTCCACGTGGAGCATGACCCGCCAGTCGCCCAGCACGGAGACGGGGGCGTCGCCCTCGGGCAGGGCGGCCACCGCCTCCACTCCGGACAGGCGGCCGAGAGCGGCGATATAGGGCGCGTAGGCGGCGGCCCGGCTGGCGTCGCCTTCCAGGTAAAGCGGCACTTTCTGGGCTGGGGACAGGTTCATCTCGCCGCGCAGGTTGCGCACGGCGTTGACGAGGTCCTTGAGGCCGGCCATCTCCGCCTGGGCGGCGGGATCGGCGCGGGAGCGCTCGGTTTCTGGATAGGGGGCCAGCATGATGCTTTCCCCCTGCTTTCCGGCCAGAGGCGCCACCGCCTGCCAGAGTTCCTCGGTGACGAAGGGGATGATGGGATGGGCCAGGCGCAGCAGGGTTTCCAGCACGGTAAGCAAGGTGTGCCGCGTGCCGGCCGCCTCCGCTCCGCCGCGGGCGATCTGCACCTTGGCCAGTTCCAGGTACCAGTCGCAGTACTCGTCCCAGACGAATTCGTAGACCGCCCGGGCCGCCATGTCGAAACGATACTGGTCGAAGCCGGCCCGCACCTCGGCCACGGCCTGATCCAGGCGGGCCAGGATCCAGCGGTCGACGAAGGAGAGCCCGACGGGAAACGGGAAATGGGACTCGCCGCTTCGCGGCTCAGGGAAAATGTGGCCAGCGGGGGGCGCTTCCCGTTTCCCGTTTCCCGTTTCCCCATTCTCGACATTCATCAGCACGAAGCGGCTGGCGTTCCACAGCTTGTTGCAGAAGTTGCGGTAACCCTCGCAGCGGGCCATGTCGAACTTGATGTCGCGGCCGTGCGTGGCGAGTGAGGCGAAGGTGAAGCGCAGGGCGTCGGTACCGAAGCTGGGAATGCCGTCCGGGAATTCCTTGCGCGTCGCCTTCTCGATCTTGGGCGCATCCTTGGGATTCATCAGGCCGCTGGTGCGCTTCGCCACCAGATCGTCCAGGGAGATGCCGTCGATGAGGTCGATGGGGTCCAGCACGTTGCCCTTGGACTTGGACATCTTGTTGCCGTGGGCGTCCCGCACCAGGCCGGTGACGTAGACGTCCCGGAAAGGCACCTGGTCGGTGAAGTGCAAGGTCAGCATGACCATGCGCGCCACCCAGAAGAAGATGATGTCGAAGCCGGTGACCAGCACCGTGGTGGGCAGGTAGTGCTTCAGCTCCCAGGTGTCGTCAGGCCAGCCCAGGGTGGAGAAGGGCCACAGGGCGGAGGAGAACCAGGTGTCGAGCACATCCTCGTCGCGGTGGATGGCCTTGCCCCCGGCAAGCTTCTGCGCTTCCGCCTCGTCCCGGGCCACGTAGACGCCGCCGTCCTCGTCATACCAGGCGGGGATGCGGTGACCCCACCAGAGCTGGCGGGAGACGCACCAGTCCTGGATGTTCTCCAGCCACTGGCGGTAGGTGGTGGTCCAGTTCTCGGGGACGAAGCGCAGTTCACCCTTGTCCACCACGTCCAGGGCCCGCCTGGCCAGGCCTTCCATGCTCATGAACCACTGGTCGGTGAGCATGGGCTCGATGACCGCGTGGGTGCGGTCGCCGCGGGGAATCTGGAGCTTGTGGGGCTTGGCGGAGACGAGCAGGCCCTTGGACTGCAACTCGTCGAGAATCTTCTGGCGGGCGACGTAGCGGTCCAGGCCCTGGTACTCGGTGGGCGCGAGATCGTTCATCTTCGCGTCCAGGGTGAGGACGTTGATGGCGGCGAGCTTGTGGCGCTGCCCCACCTGCCAGTCGTTGAAGTCGTGGGCGGGGGTGATCTTCACCACGCCGGTGCCGAACTCCCGATCGACATAGTCGTCGGCGATGATGGGAATGCTGCGCTCCGCCACCGGCAGGCGCACGCTCTTGCCGATGAGGTGGGTGTAACGCTCGTCGGCCGGGTTCACCGCCACGGCGGTGTCGCCCAGCAGGGTTTCCGGGCGGGTGGTGGCGACGGTCAGCACGCCGCTGCCGTCTTCCAGGGGATAGCTGATCTCCCAGATGAAGCCGTCCTCCTCCTCGCTCACCACTTCCAGGTCGGACACGGCGGTCTGCAAGACCGGGTCCCAGTTCACCAGGCGCTTGCCGCGATAGATGAGGCCCTCGTTGTAGAGGCGCACGAAGACCTCGGTGACGGCGCGGGAAAGGCCCTCGTCCATGGTGAAGCGCTCGCGCGACCAGTCGGGGCTGGTGCCCAGCCGGCGCATCTGCCGGGTGATGGTGGAGCCGGAATGCTCCTTCCACTCCCACACCTTCTCCAGGAATTTCTCGCGGCCCAGGTCGTGGCGGCTCACCTTCTGTGCGTCCAGCTGGCGTTCCACCACGATCTGGGTGGCGATGCCGGCGTGGTCGGTGCCCGGCTGCCACAGGGTGTTGTCGCCGCGCATGCGGTGGTAGCGGGTGAGGGCATCCATGAGGCCGTGCTGGAAGGCGTGGCCCATGTGCAGGGTGCCGGTGACGTTGGGCGGCGGCAGCAGGATGCAATAGAAGGGTTGGCTCTCCTCCCGGCCCATGCCGTAGTAGCCGGCGCCCTCCCAGTGGGCATACCAGCGTTTCTCGATGTCGTGGGGTTCGAAGGATTTGGCGAGTTCCATGCTGCGGTCCTGAAAAACACGAGGCGCGGAATGGGCCGCGCCTCGGAATGAATGAAGGGTCGAAATTATACGGGCAGCCCCGGCCCGCTCGCGGAGATCAGCTTTCCTCGTCGCGATGCCGCTGCATTTCGTCGCGGATGGCCTTGCGCACCGATTCCTCCATACGCAGTTGCTGGCGGATGAACATGTCGGTCAGCCGCTGCTCCATGGCGATCACCAGACGCTCCATTTCCACGCTCATGTCGGCGGGCAGGGGCGGCGGCGGCGTGGCCTGGTGGTCGCCGGCACGGCGTCCGGCCTGGCGCCGGTCGCCCAGCCGCCGATCGAGCTCGCGGCGATCGCCGCGACGGCGCTCATGCTGTTCCGCGTCGTCCGCCGCGGTCGCGTCCACCACCTCGGTGAGCAGGGGGAAATCCTCGAATTCGAGGCTCTTGTCGAGCAGCGCATCGGGGGCGCGCCGGACGAGCAGGGCATCGATCTTGCCGAACAGGTCGCCCTTGTGTTCGCTCATTTCGCGGCCGCCAGATCGTGCGTGTCCACCGCGTAGCCGCGCTCGCGGAAGAAGCGCAGGCGCGCGCGCGCTCGCTCGCGGTCGGCGGGGTCGGTGGTGACGATCTCCATCACCCGCTCGAAGCGGCCGAAGAAAGCCGGTGTCTCATCCTCCAGGTTGATGAGCACGTCGGCGCTGGCCAACTGGTCCGGATCGTCGCCGATGAGGATAGGCGTCTCAGCGGCCAGGGCATGGCCGCAACGCACGTGCGGCAGGAAGGAGAGTTGCTGGGCGGTCCAGAACAGACCGTCCAGTTCCTCGCAGCGTGCCGGCTGCCGGCTGTACACCAGCGCCCGCTGGCCGGCCTGGAAGGTTTTCGCGGCGAGCCTGCGGGCCACCTCGGCCTTGGCCGGAGCGTTGAAGTAGAAATCGATGCGGGTCATCGGCGGTGCGGCATGTCACACGTTGGTGCCAAGGTTAGTGCCATTACGTCCGCCACGCCAGCCATGGCCGGCGTACCCACATTCAGCGTCGCCGGGCGATCGCCGCGGCGCAGGCCTCGCCCAATCCCGCCGGACTCTTGGCCACCACCACGCCGGCCGCCTCCAGCGCGGCGATCTTCTCCGCCGCCGTGCCCTTGCCGCCGGCGATGATGGCGCCGGCATGGCCCATGCGCTTGCCGGGCGGGGCGGTGACGCCGGCGATGTAGCCGGCCACCGGCTTGGTCACCTTCGCCTTGATGAACTCGGCCGCCTCCTCTTCACGGCTGCCGCCGATCTCGCCCACCATGATGATGGCCTCGGTCTCCGGATCGGCCTGGAACATCGCCAGGCAGTCGATGAAATCCAGGCCCTTGATGGGGTCGCCACCGATGCCGACGCAGGTGCTCTGGCCCAGGCCCAGCTTGGTGGTCTGGTACACCGCCTCGTAGGTCAGGGTGCCGGAGCGGGAGACGATGCCCACCTTGCCCTTGCGGTGGATGAAGCCGGGCATGATGCCGATCTTGCACTCGTCCGGGGTGATGACGCCCGGGCAGTTGGGGCCGATGAGCACCGCGCCGTTTGCGCGGATCGCCGCCTTCACGTTGATCATGTCCCGCACCGGGATGCCCTCGGTGATGCACACCACCACCCGGATGCCCGCTTCCGCCGCTTCCAGGATGCCGTCGGCGGCGAAAGCGGCGGGCACGTAGATGACGCTGGCGTCGGCGCCGGTGTCGCGCACCGCGTCCTTCACCGTGTTGAACACCGGCAGATTCAGGTGGGACTGGCCGCCCTTGCCGGGAGTGACGCCGCCCACCATGCGGGTACCATAGGCGATCGCCTGTTCGGAATGGAAAGTGCCCTGCTTGCCGGTGAAACCCTGGCAGATGACGCGGGTGTCCTTGTTGACCAGGATGCTCATGTCAGTGTCCTCCCACGGCGGCCACGGCCATTTTCGCCGCCGCGTTCAAGTCGTCGCTGGCCTGGATGGGCAGGCCGGAAGTGGCCACCGCCTCCGCCAGCATCCTGCGTCCCAGGTCCACGTTGGTGCCTTCCAGCCGCACCACCACGGGGATGGTCACGCCCACCTCCTTCACCGCGTCGATGACCCCCTGGGCGATGACGTCGCAGCGCATGATGCCGCCGAAGATGTTGATGAGCACCGCCTTCACGTTGGGGTCGGCGAGGATAATCTTGAAGGCCCGCGCCACGGTGGCCGCCGTGGCGCCGCCGCCCACGTCCAGGAAGTTGGCGGGTATGCCGCCGGAGAGCTTGATCAGGTCCATGGTGGCCATGGCCAGGCCGGCGCCGTTCACCATGCAGCCGATGTTTCCATTCAGGGCGATGTAGTTCACCTCGTGGGCGTGGGCCTCGGCTTCCTTGGCATCGATCTGGGTCTCGTCGGCGATGGCCGCCAGGGCCTTCTGCCGGTAGAGGGCGTTGTCCTCCACCCCCATCTTGCAGTCCAGGGGCAGCAGCCTGCCGTCCGTGGTGACGATGAGGGGGTTGATCTCCAGCAGGGCCAGATCCTTCTCCAGGAATACCTTGTAAAGGGTCTTCGCCAGCTTTACGAAGGCACCGATCTGGTCGCCTTCCAGGCCCAGGCCGAAGGCCAGGTTGCGGCCCTGATAATCCATGAAGCCGGTGACCGGGTTGACCCATTCCTTGAGGATCTTTTCCGGCTCGGTGCGGGCCACTTCCTCGATGTCCATGCCGCCGGCGGCGGAAGCCACAAAGCCGATGCGCTCGGCGGCGCGGTCGACCGTGATGGACAGATACAGCTCGCGGGCGATGGGCAGGGTTTCCTCGATGAGGAGCTGGTTCACCGGCTGGCCGTCGGGAGCGTTCTGATAGGTGGTGAGGCGCGTGCCCAGCAACTGGCCGGCGGCAGCGCTGAGTTCGTCCAGCGAGCGGACCAGCTTGACGCCGCCCGCCTTGCCGCGCCCGCCGGCATGGATCTGGGCCTTGGCCACCCAGGCGGCACCGCCCAGTTCGGCGGCGGCCGCGGCGCACTGGCCGGCCTCGCTCACCATCACGCCGCGCGGCGTGGGAATGCCATAGTCGCGCAGCACGGCCTTGGCCTGGTATTCATGGAGATTCATGGAAGAACACCTGCGTTCACGGGAAAACGGCATTTTCCGGCAAAGCCCGCGTCGTCGCCAGAAGAAGCCGCGCGGTATCATCAACGGGTTCTTGAAAGGCCCCGCATGAAGGAAATCCTGGTTCTTTATTACAGCCTGCACGGTTCCGTGCAGCAACTGGCCCGGCACATCGGCCATGGCGTCGAGTCGGTGCCCGGCATGGCCGCTCGGCTGCGCACGGTGCCCAAGGTGATGACGGAAAGCGACGCGCCCGCCAGGCTGGTGCCCGACGCCGGCGCCCCCTTCGCCAGCCACGACGACCTGCGCGAATGCGTGGGACTGGCGGTGGGCTCGCCCACCCGCTTCGGCAACATGGCGGCGGCGATGAAGCACTTCTGGGACGGCACCTCGGGACTGTGGCTCAACGGCGACCTGGTGGACAAGCCGGCCTGCGTCTTCACCTCGACGGCCAGCCTGCATGGCGGCCAGGAAGCCACGCTGCTGTCGATGATGACGCCCCTCTTGCACCATGGCATGCTCTTCGTCGGCCTGCCCTATTCCAACCCGGAACTGAACCAGACCCGCTCCGGCGGCACCCCCTACGGCGCCAGCCACTGGGCCGGGCCGGACGGCCGCGAGCCAATCACCGACGAGGAGCGCAAGCTGGCCTTCGCCCAAGGCCGGCGGCTGGCGGATATCGCCGCGAGGCTGGCCCGGTGAACCCCGCCGGCGACAGCGGCCGCGACAACGGCGCCGAGGCCCGCCGCTTCGCCCGCGCCCAGCACAGCGGCGTGCTGTCGACCCTTTCCAGGCGGGTCGACGGCTTCCCTTTCGGCTCGGTGGCGCCCTTCATCCTCGACCACGCGGGCCGGCCGGTGATCCTCATCTCCAGCCTCGCCGAGCACACCCGGAATATCGACGCCGACCCCCGCGTCTCCCTCATCGTCCAGCCCTACGCGCCGGACATGCAGGTCACCGGCCGGATCACCGTGCTGGGCCGGGCCGAGAAGCTGGCGGACAAGTCGGCACTCGGCCCCCGCTACCTGCGCTTCCACCCCCAGGCGGCCGACTACTTCGCCATGCACGACTTCAGCTTCTACCGCATCGAGCCGGTGCGCATCCGCTGGATTGGCGGCTTCGGCCGCATCCATTGGGTGGAGCCGGAACAGTACCTGCTGCCCCCCTCCCCCCTGGCCGAGCAGGAAGAGGGCATCCTGGCCCACATGAATACCGACCACGCCGACAGCCTGCGCGACTATTGCCGGCATGTGCACGGCGTCGAGACCGCGAACGCGGAGATGATCGGCATCGATGCGGACGGCTTCGATGTGCGTGGCGATGCGGACATGCTGCGCTTCGCCTTCGCGACGCCCGTCGCCGACGCCCAGGCGGCGCGCCAGGCACTGGTGGCGCTGGCGCGGGCGGCACGCGCTGCAACAGCCTGATGGGCATGCATACCCTGAAGGGCATCAATCCCGCGCACTACCGCTACGCCGCCTCGGCCAGCCTGATCGCCCTGATCTTTCTCGGCGTGGCCTGGGAGCTCTGGCTGGCGCCGCTGCGTTCGGGCGGTTCCTGGCTGGTGCTGAAGGTGCTGCCCCTGCTGCTGCCCCTGTTCGGCATCCTGCACGGCCGTGTCTACACCTACCGCTGGTCCACCCTGCTGATCTGGCTCTATTTCACCGAGGGCGTGGTGCGGGCCTGGTCCGACACGGGGCTCGCATCCACCCTGGGCATGCTCGAAGTTCTCCTCGCCCTCGTGTTCTTCGCGGCCGCCGCGTTGTACACCCGCAACCCTGAACGGTTCTAACCCGCCCGCCGTTGATCCATATCAATGCGTGAGTTCGAGGTCCGGATATCATTCCGCGCATTAGCAATTCCTGATATTCCACTTCAGCCTCAAGGGTATCGTCATGACCACCGTGAAATCCATCCACTTCCAGTTTTTGCCCCTATCCATGCGCGTGCTGTTCAGCATGGTGCTGATCGTCTTCGGCATCGGTTATCTGATGGCGATGATCCAGGTGTGGGAAAACCACGCGGGCAAGGACGGCGATCCCATGCTCACCGCGAAGGATCTGATGATCTCCTACAGCGGCAACCCGGAGGGCACGAAGCTGGAAAGCTCTTTGCGCGCCTCCATGGCGGACATGCTACCGGCTGAAAAGCGTCAGGTCATCTTCGACTGGCTGCACGCAGGAGCGAAGCAGGAGGAATTCGAGGGCAAGATCAACCCCATCCTGCAGGAACACTGCGTGATGTGCCACACGCCCGAGGCCAACCCGCATCTGCCCAATTTCACCAACTTCGAAGGGGTGTCCAAGGTCACCGCCAAGGATGAGGGCATGAACCTGCATACCCTGGTCCGCGTGTCCCACATCCACCTGTTCTCCATCACCTTCATCTTCTTCATCGTCGGCTACATCTTCTCGCACGCCTACGTGCGCCCGACCTGGCTGAAATGCGTGCTCATCGCCACCCCCTTCCTGGTGCTGATCACCGACGTGGCCTCCTGGTATCTGACCAAGGTATGGACCGGCTTCGCCTGGGTGGTGATCATCTCCGGCGCCTTCATGGGCATGTCCTTCGCCGCCATGTGGCTGATCTCGATGTGGCAGATGTGGTTCTTCAAACCGCCCCAGGCGATCGCCGAAGACGATGGCAGGGTTCCCTGCATCCAGCGCTGAACCACCCCGTTACCGATCCTACGACCTACGACTACGACCGAGGCCATCATGAAACATCTTCCCTCGCTGCTTCTTGCTTCCCTGTTGCTCGCCGCCTGCTCGCGCGAACAACCCGCCGAAACCCCCGCTCCGCAGAGCGACCTGGCCGCCGGCAAGGCGGTCGCCGAGGCCAAGTGCGCCAGCTGCCATGGCCTCGACGGCAAGGGCACCGGCCCGGACATCCCCAACCTGGGCGGCCAGAAGGAAGCGTATCTGCTCAACGCCCTCAACGGTTACCGCACCGGCGCCCGCCAGCACATCGCCCTGCAACAACTTTCGACGGAATTGAGCGAAGCCGACGTCGCCAACATCAGCGCCTACTACGCCAGCCAGAAAGCGGCCACGCCCGCCGCCATGGGTGGCGGTGACGCCCTCGCCGCCGGCAAGGTGGCCGCCGCCAACTGCTTCGCCTGTCACGGCGAAGACGGCAACAGCCGCATCAAGGGCACGCCCAGTCTGGCGGGCCAGCACCCCGGCTACCTCAAGACCGCCATCCTGGCCTACAAGGATGGCGGCAGCCGCAAGGATGCCGTGATGGCCGCTCATGTCGATAAGCTGGACATGGTCGCGGTGGAGAGCATCGCCCTGTATTTCGCCGCGCAACCCGCCGCCACGCGCGAGAAGCCGGGGGTCGGCGATGCCACCCTGGGCGAGCCGCTCTCCGGCAAATGCGGTGGCTGCCATGGCCAGCAAGGCCAAAGCGCCGACGCCAAGACGCCCAGCCTGGCAGGCCAGGATGCCCGTTACCTGTTCACGACCATGAAGCAGTATCTCGCCGGCATGCGCGGACACCCCGAAATGAAGACCATGCTCGCCGGGGTCAAAGACAAGGATCTGGAGCACATCGCCGCCTTCTACAGCGTGCAGAGCCCGGCCAAGGCGGTGATCGGCAAGCCCACCGCGGGCGCGCAATGGGCCGAGCGCTGCGACAAGTGCCATGGCCCGGCCGCGCAAGACAACAGCATGGCCGCACCGCACCTGGAAGGCCAGCCGGTGGGCTATCTGGTGAAGGCGCTGAAGGATTACCGCGAAGGCAAGCGCGCCCAGTCCGCCATGCACGCCATGGGGGCTCCGCTCAACGACGCCGACATCCAGACCATCGCCGAGTACTACGCCAGTCAGCCCATGCGCTGAGCCGGCTGCGCCACCGAACTGGCGCATGCGGCATGCAAACGGCGGCCCGCGGGCCGCCGTTTTATCTGGGCGCGTACCGCTCAGACCTGCGGATGCGCGCGTTCCTCGGCGCCGAACAGCTTGTTCAACGCATTCAGGTAGGCCTTGGCCGAGGCAATGACAATGTCGGTATCGGCACCCTGGCCATTGACGATGCGGCCGTTGCGCGCCAGGCGCACGGTCACCTCGCCCTGGGCATCGGTGCCGGTGGTGATGTTGTTGACCGAGTAGAGCAGCAGGGTGGAACCGCTCTCCACCCTCTTCTCGATGGCGCGGAAGGAAGCATCCACCGGCCCGCCGCCGAACTCGTCGGCGCGAATCTCGCCGCCGCCGTCTGAGAGCACCACGAAGGCATGCGGCGTCTCGCCGGTCTCGGAACAGACCTTCAGGGAAACCAGCTTGAAGCGGTCGCAGGCGTCGAGGCCGCTTTCGTTCGCCACCAGGGCCTGCAGATCCTCGTCGAAGATCTCCCGCTTCTTGTCGGCCAGTTCCTTGAAACGCGCGAAGGCGGCGTTGAGCGCCTCCTCGCTCTCCAGGACGATGCCCAGTTCCTGCAGGCGGGTGCGGAAAGCGTTGCGCCCTGACAACTTGCCCAGGGTGAGCTTGTTGTGGCTCCAGCCCACGTCCTCGGCGCGCATGATTTCGTAGGTCTCCCGGTGCTTGAGCACGCCGTCCTGGTGGATGCCGGACTCATGGGAGAAGGCGTTGGCGCCGACGATGGCCTTGTTGGGTTGCACCGGGTAGCCGGTGATCTGCGACACCAGCCGGGAAGTGGGGACGATCTGGGTGGTATCGATGCGGGAGTCGCAGCCGAACACGTCGCGACGGGTCTTCACCGCCATGACGATCTCTTCCAGCGAGGCGTTGCCGGCGCGCTCGCCCAGGCCGTTGATGGTGCACTCGACCTGGCGCGCGCCGTTCATGACAGCCGCGAGGGAATTGGCCACCGCCATGCCCAGGTCGTTATGGCAGTGGGTGGACCAGACCACCTTGTCCGAGTTGGGCACCCGCTCGATGAGCTGGCGGATGCGCTCGCCCCACAAAGCTGGAATGCTGTAACCCACGGTGTCGGGCACATTGAGGGTCTTGGCGCCGGCCTGGATCACCGCCTCGAACACGCGGCAGAGGAAATCCATCTCCGAACGCACCGCGTCCTCGGCGGAGAACTCCACGTTGTCCGTGTATTCCAGGGCCATCTTCACCGCCTTGACCGCGGCTTCCACCACCTGGTCGGGCTGCATGCGCAGCTTCTTCTCCATGTGGATGGGGCTGGTGGCGATGAAGGTGTGGATGCGGCCCGAGGCGGCGGGCTTGACGGCCTCGCCTGCGGCGCGCACGTCGCGTTCGTTGGCGCGGGCCAGCGAACACACCGTCGAGTTCTTGATGACGCCGGCGATGGCCTTGATGGCATCGGCGTCACCCGGGCTGGCGGCGGCGAAACCCGCCTCGATGACGTCGACGCCGAGGCGCTCCAATTGCCGGGCGATGCGGATCTTCTCGTCCTTGGTCATGGCGGCGCCGGGACTCTGCTCGCCGTCGCGCAAGGTGGTGTCGAATATGATCAATCTGTCTGACATGACAAACTCCAAATAGCTTGCCCGCCCATGCCTGGGGCGGTCAGGAATAACCGTTGCGGTACTGCCGAGGGGGAAGTGTGATCAGTGCCCGCGCGGGGGCAGCAGCAGCCGGGTGGCAAGCCGCACGAGACAGAAGAAATGGCCGTTGGGGATGGCGTCGCGCATGGAACCGAATATAAACAGCTATTTCTCGCTCGGCAAGGCATCCGGGCGTTTCCGGGTAAGACGGCGTTTCAGCCAGTAGATATAACCCGACAGGCCATAAGCCAGCAGCAGCAGGAACAACACGATGGGCGGGTCCACCGAGATGAGACCGAATCCCAGCGCAACCAGGACGATGATGACGAAGGGCACGCTCTTCTTCAGGTTGATGTCCTTGCCGCTGTAGAAGCGCAGGCTGGTGATCATGGAGAGACCGGCGAACAGGGTCAGCCCCCAGGCCAGCCAGCTCACCTCGTCGCCCTGCACGCGGTTGTCGGCCATGACCCAGACGAAACCGGCCACCAGGGTCGCCGCCGCCGGGCTGGGCAGGCCCATGAACCAGCGCTTGTCCTGCACCGCCAACATGGTGTTGAAGCGGGCCAGGCGCAGGGCGGCGCCGGCGCAGTAGACGAAGGCGGCGATCCAGCCCAGCTTGCCCATGTCCTGCAGGGCGAAGCTGTAGATGACCAGGGCCGGGGCGACGCCGAAAGACACCATGTCGGACAGGGAATCGTATTCGGCGCCGAAGGCCGACTGGGTGTTGGTCATGCGCGCCACGCGGCCATCCAGGCCGTCCAGGATCATGGCGATGAAGATCGCCACGGCGGCCATTTCGAAGCGGCCGTTCATGGCCTGGACGATGGCGAAGAAGCCTGCGAACAGGGCGCCGGTGGTGAACAGGTTGGGTAGCAGGTAGATGCCGCGCCGGCGTGGTTTGGTGGTCAGGCCGTCATCGCCGGAATCCGGCTCCCTGTCGGGACCGGGCGTCATGTCGTGCATGGTCAGAACTGGGCGAGCACGTCGCTGGCGGCCCGAACCTTGTCGCCCAGGGCGACACGGGGCTTCGCGTCGGTGGGCAGGTAGACGTCCACCCGCGAACCGAAGCGAATGAAACCGTAGCGTTCGCCGCGCTTGAGCTGGGCGCCCGCTTCCACGTAGCAGAGGATGCGGCGGGCGATGAGGCCGGCGACCTGGACACTGGTGACGTCCTGGCCGGCCGGCGTGCGGAACCACACCGCGTTGCGCTCGTTCTCGGTGGAGGCCTTGGCCAGGTCGGCATTGACGAACTTGCCGGGGTTGTACCAGCGTCCCTTGACCTCGCCATCCACCGGCGCCCGGTTCGAATGCACGTTGAACACGTTCATGAACACGCTGATCTTCAGGGCCCGGCGCTTCAGCCAGGGGTCGTCGGTCTCCTCCACCGCGACGATGCGGCCGTCAGCGGGGGACAGCACCAAATCTTCACCAATGGGCACCACCCTCGCCGGATCGCGGAAGAACTGGAGAACGAAAACCGCGATGATCCAAAACGGCGCCGCCCAGGCCCAGCCGGCGAGCCAGGTGACAAGCAGGGCGGCAAGCAGGGCGCCGACCAGGAACGGCCAGCCCTCGCGGGCGATGAGGGGATGGGGCCAGGGGGCTTTGGTGGGGGGCATGAGTCCGATGCACATTATGGGAGCTAGAAGCGGGTAGTGGGTAGCTGGTGGCCAAATCCATTGCGCCTTAGGCGCGGACGAATGGCTACCCGCTACAAACTACGGGCCACCCGCTTAGTTCCGGCTCTTGTCCACCAGCTTGTTGGCCTTGATCCAGGGCATCATCTCGCGCAGCTTCTCGCCCACGACCTCGATGGGATGCTCGGCATTCAGGCGGCGGCGGGCGGTCATCTCGGGGTAGTTGGTCTTGCCTTCGAGGATGAAGCGCTTGGCGTAGTCGCCGGTCTGGATGTTCTTCAGGGCCTCGCGCATGGCGGCGCGGGAGGTCTCGTTGATGACCTTGGGGCCGGTCACGTACTCGCCATACTCCGCGTTGTTGGAGATGGAGTAGTTCATGTTGGCGATGCCGCCTTCATAGATCAGGTCGACGATCAGCTTCAGCTCGTGCAGGCACTCGAAGTAGGCCATCTCGGGGGCGTAGCCGGCTTCGGTCAGGGTCTCGAAGCCCATCTTCACCAGTTCCACGGCACCGCCGCAGAGCACGGCCTGCTCGCCGAACAGGTCGGTCTCGGTCTCTTCACGGAAGTTGGTCTCGATGACACCGGCACGGGCGCCGCCGTTGGCGGCGGCATAGGCCAGGGCGATGTCCTTGGCCTTGCCGGTCTTGTCCTGGTAGACGGCGATCAGGGAAGGCACGCCACCGCCGGCCAGATAGGTCGAGCGCACGGTGTGGCCGGGACCCTTGGGGGCGATCATGATCACGTCCAGGTCGGGGCGCGGCACGATCTGGTTGTAGTGGATGTTGAAGCCGTGGGCGAAGCACAGGGTGGCGCCCTTCTTGATGTTCGGCTCGATTTCCTTGTGGTAGACACCGGGCTGCTGCTCGTCCGGCACCAGGATCATGACCACGTCGGCGTCCTTCACGGCGGCGGCGACTTCCTTGACGGTCAGGCCGGCGTTCTTCGCCTTGTTCCAGGACGCGCCGTCCTTGCGCAGGCCTACGGTGACCTTGACGCCGGAATCCTTCAGATTGTTGGCGTGAGCGTGGCCCTGGGAGCCGTAGCCGACGATGGCGACCTTCTTCTTCTTGATCAGGGAGAGGTCGCAATCTTTTTCGTAGTAAACCTTCATTGGGGTTCCTTTCAGTCGGTGAAGGGGGAAGGGGGAAGGGGGAAGGGTGGTGTGGGCACTGTGACCCTTCCCCCTTTACCCTTCACCCTTCTCAGATTTTCATCACCCGGTCGCCGCGGCCGATGCCTGAGGCACCGGTGCGCACGGTTTCCAGGATGGCTGCGGGATCGATGGCGGCAAGGAATGCATCCAGCTTGGTCCCCGGGCCTGTCAGTTCGATGGTGTAGGTCTTGTCCGACACGTCGAGGATATGGCCGCGGAAGATGTCGGCCATGCGCTTCAACTCCTCGCGCATCTCGCCGCTGGCACGCACCTTCACCAGCATGAGTTCGCGCTCGATGTGGCTGCCGTCGGTCAGGTCCTGCACCTTGACGATGTCGACGAGCTTGTTGAGCTGCTTGGTGATCTGCTCGATGACGTCGTCGGAGCCCCGCGTGACGATGGTCATGCGCGACAGGGTGGCGTCCTCGGTGGGCGCCACGGTAAGGGACTCGATGTTGTAGCCGCGCGCGGAGAACAGGCCGGAAACCCGGGAAAGCGCGCCGGATTCGTTTTCCATCAGCAGGGAAATAATGTGTCGCATCGCCTCGTCCTTACACCAGGATCATCTCGGACAGGCCCTTGCCGGCGGGAATCATGGGGAACACGTTCTCGCGCGGGTCGGTGAGGAAGTTGAGGAACACCAGGCGGTCCTTGTATTTGCCGAAGGCATCGCGCAGGGCCGGTTCGACGTCCTCGGGCTTCTCGATGGTCATGCCGACATGGCCATAGGCTTCGGCCAATTTCACGAAGTCCGGCAGCGAAGTCATGTAGGACTCGGCGTAGCGCTCTTCGTAGAAGAACTCCTGCCATTGTCGCACCATGCCCAGGTAGCCGTTGTTGAGCAGGATGATCTTCAGCGGCAGCTTGTTTTCCTTGCAGGTGGACAGTTCCTGGATGTTCATCTGGATGCTGCCCTCGCCGGTGATGCAGGCCACCGTCGCATCGGGATGCGCCATCTGCACGCCCATGGCGGCGGGCAGGCCGAAGCCCATGGTGCCGAGGCCGCCGGAGTTGATCCAGCGGCGCGGCTTGGCGAACTTGTAGTACTGCGCCGCCCACATCTGGTGCTGGCCGACGTCGGAGGTGACGAAGGCGTCGCCGCCCGTCACCTCGTAGAGCTTCTCCACCACGAACTGCGGCTTGATGACGGGAGCGGAGCGGTCGTACTTGAGGCAGTCCTGGGAACGCCACAACTCGATCTGCGCCCACCAGGCCTTGAGCGCCTGCTGATCCGGCTTCTCCTTGCCGGCCTTGATGAGCTTGATGATCTCGTCGAGCACCTGGCCGACCTCGCCGACGATGGGCACGTCCACCCGCACCCGCTTGGAGATGGAGGACGGATCCACGTCGATGTGGATGATGCGGTGGGCTTCCTTGGCGAAGTGCTTGGGATTGCCCACCACCCGGTCGTCGAATCGGGCGCCCACCGCCAGCAGCACGTCGCAGTGCTGCATGGCCATGTTCGCCTCGATGGTGCCATGCATGCCCAGCATGCCCAGGAACAGCGGATCGGGCGAGGGATAGCCGCCCAGGCCCATCAGGGTATTGGTGACCGGATAGCCGAGCAGGCGGGCCAGTTCGGTGACCTGCTCCGCCGCGTTGCCCAGCACCACCCCACCGCCCGTGTAGAGGATGGGCCGCTTGGCTTCCAGCAACATCTGCGCGGCCTTCTTGATCTGGCCCGCGTGCCCCTTGCTGGTGGGGTTGTAGGAGCGCATGGTCACGCTCTTCGGATAGGCATACGCGCACTTGTGCTGGGTGACGTCCTTGGGCACGTCCACCACCACCGGGCCGGGACGACCGGTCGCGGCGATGTAGAAAGCCTTCTTGATGGTGGAAGCCAGTTCCTTCACGTCCTTGACCAGGAAGTTGTGCTTCACGCAAGGCCGGGTGATGCCGACGGTATCGACTTCCTGGAAGGCATCCTGGCCGATCGCGGCGGTGGGTACCTGGCCGGTGATCACCACCATGGGAATGGAGTCCATGTAGGCGGTGGCGATGCCGGTCACCGCATTCGTCGCGCCCGGTCCGGAGGTCACCAGGGCCACACCGACCTGGCCGGTGCAGCGCGCATAGGCGTCGGCGGCATGCACGGCGGCCTGCTCATGGCGCACGAGAATGTGCTGGAAGTCCTTCTGCTTGTAGATTTCGTCGTAGATATTGAGCACCGCGCCACCCGGGTACCCAAAGATGTGCCTGACGCCTTCGTCGCGCAAGCAGCGGACCACGATCTCCGCTCCGGTCAATTCCATGTCGGCCATGGCGAGCAATTCTTGTTTATCAGAAAAGGCTGAAACACTAGCGACTGCGCCTCGCCGGGTCAAGCCGCGAAGCTTGTGGCCCTGAAACGAAAAGGGTTTGGCGCGAGCCAAACCCTTGGTTGCTGGTGGGTTGTCACAGATTCGAACTGTGGACCTACGGATTAAGAGTCCGCTGCTCTACCAACTGAGCTAACAACCCGAATGGTAGGTCGGGCGAGACTCGAACTCGCGACCAACGGATTAAAAGTCCGCTGCTCTACCAACTGAGCTACCGACCCATAAAAGGAGCGCGATTATTCCAGACCCGCGCCAATCCGGTCAAACCGAAAATGCATCAATAGGTAACGGTTCTCGGCTTGCCTGCCGGCGCCTGCGGCTTCGCGGCGGGCTTATCGCTTCGCGGCGCGGCGGTCTTGGACTGCGGCTTGCTGTGGCTGACTTCCTGGATGGGGGACGGACCCTGACGGGGTTCCGCCTTGCCGCCGGCAAGCTTGGTTTGCTTGTTCCTGTAGTCATCCATGAAGGCAAGAATCCTGTTCATGCGAACCTGGCCGGGAATGAACATGACGATTTCGCCGTCTGGATCGTAGACGTAGGAGGTGGGGTAGAAGTCCACCGGGCCCACTTGTCGGAACGGGCTGTCGGGATTGCGGCGGGCTCCGCCGGCGACGATGGCGTGGAAATCGATGTTGTGGCGTTTGGCGGTTTCCTTGACCACGTTGGCATCCGGACCGTAGTCGAGGCCCACGCCGATCACCACGAAGTCCTTGCGCTTGTTCAACTCGTTGAGGGTCGGCACTTCAACCCAGCACAACGGGCACCAGGGCGCCCAGAAATTCACCAGGACCCATCTTCCCTTGAAGTCGGATAGCTGGAAGCTCTTGCCCTCGACGTCGGTAAACTCGAAATTGATGGCCTTGGTCGGCTCCTCGGAGGCCAGCGCCGGACCCGACAGAAGCGATGCGAAGCCGATCAGCCACACACCCAGCAACTTATGCATCATGTTCCTTTCCATCTCCCCCATAGGGGACAAGACACCGCGCGCACACCCGTGTTGATTATCGGCAGCACTCCCGACCCCTTGAATAGGACATTCGGATCAGGCTTCACGCATCATCAGATAGTACTGAATTTTCATGGTGAGAGCCGCTCCGGCGACGATGCCGAAGAAAACAATGAATGAACTGATGGATAAAGTCGACACTCCGGTGACCGCCTGGCCGATGGTGCAGCCCATGGCGGTGATGCCACCGAAGCCCATGAGCACGGCGCCGACCAGATGCCGGAACATGTCCTGGGGCGAATTGAAGTACTCCCAGCGGAAGCTGTGATTGAACATGGAGTAGAGGAAGGAACCCACCACCACGCCGAATACGCAGGCCACCGCGAAGGTGACGTGCTTGTCGCGCCAGTAGGCCCAGAGGTCCATGGTATAGGCCAGGGGCCCGACGAAAGTCATCGACTCGGCCATCTTCGAATCCGTGCCCACGTAAGCGCGCTCCATGAATTCGTTTTCCGAGAATCCGAGATGGCCGGTGACATACCAGCCGGCGGCGACCACCAGGCCGACCACGATGCCGGCAAGGATGTTGTCGCGGTTCTCGCGGAACTCGCGGCTGGCGAACACGAACGCCAGGATCGCCAGCGCCAGGATCACCCCCACGGACAGCTGCGAGATCTTGTCCGCCAGCCCCAGCAGCGCGGGGAGCGTCTGCAGCCCGTCCAGATGGATAGTGAACGGTTCAGCGCGCAGGGTACCGTCCACCACATGGCGCAGGATACCGTTCATGGTCACCAGGGCGGTGTAGCCCAAGAACATGAACACCACCACGGATTTCAGATTCCCCCCGCCCAGTCTGACCAGGGTGCGCTGACCGCAGCCGCCGGCCAGGGTCATGCCCACACCGAAGGTCAGTCCGCCGACCAGGGCCGCCAGCCAGTGCACCGTGCCGCGCGTGTAGATAGTTTGACCGAGATCGAGGTAACCGAAAAATACCAGCAGATTGGCGCCCAGGAGAGCCACCGCGATGCCCAATAGCCAGGCGCGCATGCGGCCCCAGTCGCCCATGTTCACCACGTCGGAAACCGCGCCCATGGTGCAGAAGCTGGTCTTGTTCGCCACATAGCCGAATACAAGGGCCAGAAAAAATCCCAGCCAGGCAACGAGCACTGCGGGGTTTTCCACGTAATTCATCCTTGGTCTCCTGTGGGTGGGACGATGCCTGGGGCGGGATTATGAGGCAAATTCAGAGTCATCATGAGCCGCTCAGACGAGGTAACGGGTGGGATCCGGGATGCCCGCCTGCTCGAAACCCTGGCGGCGCAGGCGGCAGGAATCGCAGCGTCCGCAGGCCAGGCCGGAGGCGCTGGCCTGGTAGCAGGACACGGTGAGGCCGTAATCCACCCCCAGGCTCACGCCCAGGCGGATGATCTGCGCCTTCGACAGATGGATCAGCGGCGCCCGGATTTCGATGCGGCTCCCCTCCACGGCCCTCCGTGTGGCGACATCCGCCAGGTTCTGGAAGGCGTCGATGAAAGCCGGACGGCAGTCCGGATAGCCGGAGTAATCAAGCGCGTTGACACCGATGTGAATGGCTTCCGCATCCAGCACCTCGGCCCAGCCCAGGGCCAGGGCCAGCATGATGGTGTTGCGCGCCGGCACGTAGGTGACGGGAATGCCCGGCGCGGGTGTTTCCGGCACTGCGATGCCGGGATCGGTCAGGGCTGACCCCGTGTAGGGCCCCATGTCCAGGCGCATGATGCGATGCTCCACCGCCCCCAGTTGGGCGGCGACGGCGCGGGCCGCGTCCAGCTCGGCGTGGTGGCGCTGGCCATAATCCAGGCTGAGGGCATGGCAGTCGTAGTCGTCGCGGCGGGCAATGGCGAGGGTCGTGGCCGAATCCAGGCCGCCCGACAGCAGCACCACCGCGCGCGGCCTCATCGCCCCGGCTCCTGCCCCCACAACAGCTTGTGCAATTGCACCTGCACACGCACGTCCAGGCCATCCCGCAGCACCCATTCCGCGAGCCGCGCGGCATCCAGCCTGCCCCAGGCCGGGGAGAAAAGCACCGGACAGCGCGCCGCGAGGCCATGTTCGGCCAGTCGTTCGCGCGCCCACACATAGTCCGCCTCGTCCGTCAGCACGAATTTCACCTCGTCGCGCGGAGTCAGCCACTCGATATTGGCCCAGTGATTCCGCGCCACCTCCCCCGAGCCCGGCGTCTTCACGTCAACGATGCGGGCGACCCGCGCATCGACGCCGGAGATGTCGAGGGCACCGCTGGTTTCCAGGGAGACATCCAGCCCTGCGTCGCAGAGGACGCGCAGGAGGTCGCAACAGGACTTCTGCGCAAGGGGCTCGCCGCCGGTAACGGTGACATGGCGGGTACGGTGCGCGCGCACGCGCCCGAGGATGGCAGGGACATCCATCCATTCGCCACCCTGGAAGGCGTACTCGGTATCGCAATACCCGCAACGCAGGGGGCAGCCGGTCAGGCGGATGAACACCGTCGGCAGTCCGACCCGACTGGCCTCACCCTGCAGCGACAGGAAGATTTCCGTGATGCGCAGCCGCGTGTCCGGCGGAGACATCACTTCAGCGTCGCCAGAAGCCTCTTGCCCCCCTCCGCCGCACGGCTCTGGGGATGCGCGCCAATGAGCTGCTCCAGCGTGGCACGCGCCTGTTCGGGCTGGTTCAGTTGCACTTGCGCGCGCGCCAGGGACAGCATGGTGTCGGGTACCTTGGGGTCCGAGGGGAAATCCTTCAGCAAACGCTGATAACTGGTCAGGGCGCTAGCGAAATCCGACAGCGCGGCGTAGGAGACCCCGGTCCAGTACAAGGCATTGGCCGCGAGCGAACCCTCGGGATACTGTTTCAGGAAGGCTTGGAAGGCGGCCACCGCATCCTTGTATTTGCCCGATCTAACCAGGGCATGCGCGGAGGTGTAGGCGCGCGTCTCCGCCTCGCCGTCCTGCGGCGAGGGCGTCACCGTCACCGGGGTGGGCGCCGCAGTGGGCGGCGTTGCGGCAGGGGCTGGTGGAGGGAGAGCAGGTGGCGTGGCGGTCGGCGCCAGGGACTGGGAAACCTGCAGGCGGATGGCGTCGGCGGGCGCCGCCGCGGGACGGCTGGCCAGTTCCTTGATGCGTCCGTCGAAGTCCGCGAACAGTTCACGCGCGCGCTTGTCGGCGTTATCCAGGCGATAGGTCTGTTCTTCCTGGCTGCCGCGCAGGCGGGCCACCTCGGCCTTCAAGGCTTCCACCTGATTGAGCAGATTCAGGAGGCCCTGGCTGTGCAGCTGTTTTTCCAGGCGGGCGAGGCGCTCATCCTGGCTGATCATCATCCTGCGCAGTTCCGTGGCCTGGGCCAGGGCATCCTCGGCCGGCCCCGCCCAGGCGGGTGCGCACGGCAGCGAGGCGGCGCAGGCCAGCGCGCACAGACGGGTGAAGGAAAGGGCGCGGGGGATCATTCGCCTTCGTAGACGATCTCGACGCGGCGGTTCTGCTGCCAGGCCTCCTCGTCATGTCCTTCCGCCACCGGTTTTTCCTCGCCGAATGAAACCGCCTCCATCTGCGCATCCGCTACGCCCAACAGGCTGAGGGCCTTGTACACGCTTTCGGCGCGGCGCTGGCCGAGGGCCAGGTTGTACTCGCGGCTGCCGCGTTCGTCGGCGTGGCCCTGCAGGATGGTCTTGGCCGCCTTTTGCTGTTTCAGGTACTGCGCATGCGCCTCCAGCAGAGCGCGATATTCATCACGGATGGCGGCGCTGTCGTACTCGAAGCGGAGGACACGTTGCGCCAGCGGACTGGCGGGGTTTTTCGGGTCCAGCACGGGCGCGGCGTCCGGCCCGGCTGTGCCGGCCTGTCCGGCCGCTGCAAGCGGCTTGCCATCGGGGCCGATGGCCACGCCTTGGCTGGCACCCAGGCTGGCCACCTTGGTATCCGGATCCACCATGGGTCGGGTTTCCACGATCGATGTGGGCTTGCCGGCCGGTTTCGCGGCATCCGCGGCAGTCGCAGCGGCGGTGCCAGAACCTGTGGTGGCGGTAGTGGCCGACGTGGCGGAGGGCTTCGCCGCATCCTTGCTGGGCACCGCCCGGTCCTCGATGCTGGCCACCGTGGCGGTATCGGCGCAACCCGCCAACAAGCCGGCGAGCACCAGCGCAGAGATCAAAGATTTCATGACAGCTCCTTGTCGTTCAAATCTGTATCAGGGCCCCCAGGCCGGCTCGCGCAGGTCACCGCTTTGCGACAGGCGCTGCCTCACGGCGCCGTCGACGCTGACGGTGGCCAACACCCCGCGACCGTTGACCAGCGTGGCGTAGAGAATCATGCGTCCGTTGCTGGCGAAACTGGGCGACTCGTCCAGGGCGGTATCGGTCAGCACCTGCATCTGGCGGGTGTTCAGGTCCATCACGGCGATGTGGAACTTGCCATTGCGGCGATGCACGAAAGCCAGGTTGTTGCCATCCGGCGACAGCGCTGGGGAAACATTGTACGCGCCTTCGAAGGTGACGCGGCTCACCTGCCCGCCGGGCAACTCGGCCCGGTAGATTTGCGGCGAACCGCCGCGGTCCGAAGTGAAATACATCCAGCGCCCGTCCGGACTGAACACCGGTTCGGTATCCAGGGCTCCGCCTCGGGAAAAGCGGGTGAGTTCGCCGGTATCCGGATTCAGGAAATAGATCTGCGAAGTTTCATCCTTGGACAGGGTGACGGCCAGGCGCCGGCCATCCGGAAACCAGGCCGGCGCCGAATTGGAGCCGCGGAAGCGGGCCACCGCGCGACGGCCGCCATCGGCCAGATGTTGCACGTAGACCACCGGCTTCTTGTCCTCGAAGGACACATAGGCCAGCTTGCTGCCATCCGGCGACCAGGCGGGAGAGATGAGGGGCTCCGGCGAGGACGCCACGGTGATGGCGTTCTGGCTGTCGGCGTCGGCGACCTGCAGTTCGTAGCGACCGGGCCGCTTGAGGATGTAGGCGATGCGGCCCGAATAGCTGCCCGGCTCCCCCAGCAGCTTCTCATGCACCACGTCGGCAATGCGGTGCGCCACGCCGCGCAGGCCGGCCGGGGTGGTCGTATAGGACAAGGCGGCGAGTTGGCTTTGCCGCACCGCATCAAACAACCAGAAGCGCACCTCGATGCGGCCGTTGGCGGCGGGCAGGGCCTGGCCCATGAGGACCGCGTCGGCGCCGCGCGACTTCCAGGTCGGCAGGGAAAGCCCCTGCGGCGATTCCGGTGACACCACGCCCTGGGCGTCCACCAGCCGGAAATATCCGCTGCGGCCGAGGTCGCCGGACACCACCGCGGCCGGGTCCGTCGCGCCCGGGGCGCTCAGGGTGAAAGGCAGGATGGCCACAGGGATGCGGTTGAGGGCGCCGCCCACGATCTCGATGGTCATGGCGGCCATGCACAGGGGGCTGGCCAGGGCCAGCAGCACTACGAGAAGCAGTCGATGCATCATGGTCGGTTCAAATCGGCTCGCGGACAGTTTATCAGCTTTGCTCAGGCGCCCCCGCCCGCCTCGGCAGAGGGGCGGAACTTGAGGATCAGCCCCTCGCGGAACACCTGCGCGGCCTCGCGCTCGGGCGGCAATGGCAGTGGGGAGGCCTTCAGGATGGCGCGTTCCACCTCGGTGTCGTAGGCCGGCTGGCCGCTGCTTTTCACCAGGACCGCGCGGACCACCTCGCCATTGGGCAGCAAGCTGACCTCGAACACCGCCTCGGGGTTCCCGGTCAGCCTGTACGGAAGGCGCACGTAGGCCTGAATCTTGGCCTGGATGCGCAGCTTGAAATCGTCGACCAGGCGCGCATGCCGGCTGGCGCGGGAACGCTCCTGCAGGGCGTTCAACTGGGCCCGTTCGGCCTCCAGGTCTTCCCGCATCTGCCGGGCGAGATCCTGTTCCACCTGCCGACGGGCCTGCTCCCTTTTCTCCTTTTCCTGGCGCTCCCTGTCCTGCTGTCGACGCAGTTCTTCCTGTTTCCGGGTTTCCTCCTGGCGTTTCAATTCTTCCTGCTGCCGCAGTTCCTCCTGACGCTTGAGTTCGGCCTGGCGTTCCTCGCGCAGGCGCGTTTCCTCCAGCCGGCGGGCTTCCTCCCGTTTCTTCCGCTCGGCTTTCTCCAGGGCAATGTCCACCTGCTCGGGCGCAGCCTTTACCGGCGGCGGCGGCTCCGGTGCGGGCAGGGGCTCGGGCGCTGGCGGAGGGTCGAGGATGGGTATGGCAGGCGGCGGTTCCGGCAATTCCGTCCACAGATCGGCCTGCACCGGAATCAGCGGCGGGTTGTTCCAGGACACACTGAAAACCAGGCCAACCAGGAACAGGCCGTGCACCAACAGCGACAGACCACCCGAGGAAACGTGCTGGAGGCGGCCGGCGTCGGTCACGGCTGGGCGGTCTTCACCAGAAGGCCGACGCGCGCGACACCCAGAGTTTGCAGGGTATCCATTACCTGCATGACGCGTTCATATTGCACGTTGCGGTCGGCGGAAATCACCACGGGCTGGCCCGGTTGCGCTTGCGCACGGGCGCGCACGGCGGCTTCCAGGCCCGCGCCCGATACCGTTTCGCCGATTTCATTGGCGCCACGATCGCGCAGCAGCAGGCTGCCGTCGGCGCGTACTACCACCTCCAGAGGCGCGACCGGGGCGGCGGTGCTCTTGCCGACGCTGGGCAATTCGACCTGGGTCGGACTGATGAAGGGCGCGGTGACCATGAAGATCACCAGCAGCACCAGCATCACGTCGATATACGGCACGACGTTGATCTGACTGACCGCCCGGCGCGAGCGACGCGGGATCATTTGCGCGCCGCCTCCTGCTGCAGCAGGTTGGAGAACTCTTCCATGAAGACGTCATGGCGGTTCGCCAGGCGGTCGATGTCGTGCGTGAAGCGGTTGTAGGCGATGACCGCCGGGATCGCCGCGAACAAGCCGATGGCGGTGGCGATGAGGGCCTCGGCGATGCCCGGCGCGACCTGAGCCAGGGTGGCCTGGGCGACGTTGGACAGGCCGATGAAGGCGTTCATGATGCCCCAGACCGTGCCGAACAGGCCGACGTAGGGGGACACCGAGCCGACGGTGGCGAGGAAGGGCAGGTGCGCCTCGATCTGGTCCATTTCCCGCTGATAGGCGGCGCGCATCGCCCGCCGCGCACTTTCCACCATGGCCTGCGGCGCCACGGTGAGCTGGCGCTTGCCGCGGAACTCGCGCAGGCCGGCGCGGAACACCTCCTCCAGGCTGCCACGGCGGTCTTCCTCGCCGCTGCGGCGGACGATTTCCGCGTGGCCGCCGCCCCAGAACTCGCGCTCGAAGTGGTGCGTCAGCCGCCACTCGCGGCGCAACAGGAACCACTTCTCGAAGATCAGCCACCAGGACACCACGGAGGCGAACAGCAGCAGCAGCATGACCGCCTTCACCACCCAGCTGGCCTGGGCGATGAGGGCGACGAATGTCATATCCTGGGCGAGGGAGAGTTCCATCAGCGGGGCGTCCCGAAGGCGAGAGTCACGAATGCCGGGATTCTAGCCGGCCGGAATGTCGCCCGCTCGACACAGGCCACGCGCACCACCGCCTCCAGCAGAATTTCGTCATCGCGCGTGACGCGCTGGGCCATTTCCAGACTGGCGCGATTGAGCGCCGTCAGGCGGCATTCCACTTGCAGCCGGTCGTTGAAACGGGCCGGACGCAGATAGTCCGCCTGCACCCGGCGCACCACGAACACCACCCCGGCCTCTTCCGCCAGCCTGTCCTGCTCCAGGCCCAGGGCGGAGAGCCATTCGGTGCGGGCGCGCTCGAGGAACTTCAGGTAGTTTGCGTAATACACCACGCCACCGGCGTCGGTGTCTTCCCAGTAGACGCGCACGGGCCAGGAAAAGCTTGGGTTCTGGGTCGAGGTCTCGCTCATGTCCGGAAATGTCGGCAGGCCGGGACGCTTGCACGACCAACCGGGTTGGCCCACCCGGGGCGGATCATTCGAACAACTCGCCTTCCCCGCCCGGACGCATCAGGCCGAAGTGCCGCCAGGCCAGGGGCTGGGCGACGCGGCCGCGCGGCGTGCGGGCGAGGAAACCCTGCTGGATGAGGTAGGGCTCCAGCACGTCCTCGATGGTGTCCGCCGCCTCGCCGATGGCCGCCGCCAGGTTCTCCAGGCCCACCGGGCCGCCGGCGAACTTCTCCAGCATGGCGCTGAGCAGCTTGCGGTCCATCACGTCGAGGCCGGCGTGGTCCACCTCCAGCATCTTCAGGGCGGCGTCGGCGACGACGCTGTCCACCTTGCCGCCCGCCTTCACCTCGGCATAGTCGCGCACCCGCCGCAGCAGGCGGTTGGCGATGCGCGGCGTGCCGCGCGAACGGCGGGCGATCTCGGTGGCACCCTCGCTGCTGGCGTCAACGCCCAGCAGCCGCGCCGAGCGGGCGACGATGGTGGCCAGTTCCTCCGGTGAGTAGAACTCCAGGCGGGCGACGATGCCGAAACGGTCGCGCAGGGGATTGGTGAGCATGCCGGCGCGGGTGGTGGCGCCCACCAGGGTGAAGGGCGGCAGGTCCAGCTTCACCGAGCGGGCCGCCGGCCCCTCGCCGATCATGATGTCGAGCTGGAAGTCCTCCAGGGCCGGATAGAGGATCTCCTCCACCACCGGCGAGAGGCGGTGGATTTCGTCGATGAAGAGGACGTCGTTGGGTTCCAGGTTGGTAAGCAGGGCGGCCAGATCGCCCGCCCGTTCCAGCACCGGCCCGGAGGTCAGGCGCAAATTGACCCCCATCTCCCGCGAGATGATGTGGGCCAGGGTGGTCTTGCCCAGGCCCGGCGGGCCGAACAGCAACACGTGGTCGAGGGCCTCGCCCCGGTTCTTCGCCGCCTGGATGAAGATTTCCAGTTGCTCGCGGGCTCGCGCCTGGCCGACGTATTCCGACAGGCGCTGGGGCCGCAGGGCCCGCTCCAGGGCCTCCTCTTCCTTGGAGGCCGGGGCGGGGGCGATGAGGCGATCGGGTTCCAGCATGGCGCTTCAGCTCCCTCTATTTCTTCGCCAGCAGTTTCAGGGCCTGGCGGATGGATTCCTCCAAGCTCAGATCCTCGGGCAACTGCTTGATCGCGGGCACGGCCTCCTTGTCGGAGTAGCCCAGGGCCAGCAGGGCGTTGAGGGCGTCAGCCGCGACCCCGGCAGCGGTGGGCGCCCCCCCCGGCCCGGTCGGCAGTGCATCCGCCAGCTTGCCCTTGAGTTCCAGCAGCAGCCGCTCCGCCGTCTTCTTGCCGATGCCCGGCACCCGGGTCAGCCGGCCGGCGTCCTGCATCACCACGCACTGGGCCAGATCGTCCACCGAGAGGCCCGAGAGCACCGCCAGGGCCAGCTTGGGGCCAACCCCGGAAATGCGGATGAGGGCGCGGAAGGCCTCGCGCTCCTTGTGGGTGAGGAAGCCGAACAACTGCTGGGCATCCTCGCGCACCACGAAATGGGTGAACAGGCTGACCCGCTCGCCCGTGGCGGGCAGGTTGTAGAAGCTGCTCATGGGCACGTCCACCTCGTAGCCGACGCCGGCCACGTCCAGCAGCACCTGGGGCGGCTGCTTTTCCAGCAGGATGCCGGTGAGCCGCCCGATCACGCCCAGGCTCCCCAGGCCAGCACGGCGGCCAGGATCACGGGTTGCAGATGGGCGGCGGCGATGGTCATTTGCAGGGCGGGCATCAGTCTGGGCGGCTCGTGGGCATGCGTGGAGAGGATGCGGCCGGCTTTCAGCGCCGGCAAGACCGCCAGCAGCGACAGCAGCGCCAGGGCGGGCAGCCAGCCGGTGGCCACCAGGCCGGCCAGGGAAGCGGCGGCCAGCAGCAGGATGAGCCAGTAGCCGCGCGCCGCGACGGCGGGTTCGAGGCGCGCCACCCAGTGGCGCTTGCCGGCCTGGATGTCCGCCGCGCGGTCGGGGAACTGGTTGATGTAGAGGATGTTGGTCACCAGCAGGGCATAAGGCAGGCCCAGCAGCCAGGGCTTGGCGGACGGGGCGCCGCGCTGGACGAAATCGGCGCCGGCGACGATGAGCAGGAAACCCGCCGCCACGCAAACCTCACCCAGGCCGCGGCTGTTGAGCTTGAGGGGCGGCGCCGAATAGGCCCAGCCGATCATCAGGCCCGCCAGGCCGATCCAGAACAGGCCCGGACCCCGGGTCTCGATGAGCCAGAGTCCGCCGGCGATGACCCCGCCAAACAGGACCACCGCCCAGGCCAGCATCTGGCGCGGCGACATGACCGCGTTCTGGATGAAGCGTGAACCGCCGGTGAACGGAAACAGCCGGTCGACGTTGACCGCGTCGGTACCGTTGAGGTGGTCGTAGTAGTCGTTGAAGACGTTGACGCCGGCCTGGGTCGCCACCGCCAGCAGCACGGTAAGCAGGGCCAGGGGCCAGGAGAAGGCGGCATCCAGGGCGGTGGCGAAGCCCAGCAGGCAGCCGGCCAGGGCAATGGTGAGGAAAGCCGGACGGGTCGCCAGCAGATAGCGCAGGACCGGGTTGGACAGCCTGTCCCGGGTCGGTTCGAGGGGGGTGGCGGCGGTCTTGCTCACAGCATTCTCCCGGCCCGCCGGCGGCGGGTGGCGGTGGTCAGCCCGCCCAGGCCCATGCCGCCGTGGGCATGACAGATGGCGCAGGCGAGGGCGTCGGCGGAATCGGACCGGGGCTCGGCGGGCAGGTTGAGCAGGCGCTTCACCATGTGCATGACCTGCTGCTTGTCAGCGTGGCCATTGCCCACCACCGCCTGCTTGACCTGCAGCGCCGTATATTCGAACACCGGCTGGCCGGCGGCGGTCAGCGCCGCGATGGCCGCACCGCGGGCCTGGCCGAGCAGCAGGGTGGATTGGGGATTCACGTTGACGAACACCTTTTCGATGGCGGCGGCATCGGGCTTGAACTGCTCCAGCACCTCCAGCACGCCGTCGAAGATGATCTTGATGCGCGCCGGCAGTTCCCCGGTTTCCGTGCGCACCACGCCGCTCGCCACGTAGGACAACTTCTGGCCGTCCTTGTCGATGACGCCGTAGCCGGTGACGCGCAGGCCGGGATCCAGGCCGAGGAGTCTCACTCCGGCAAAATCGCCGAAGTGTAGACGTCCTGCACGTCGTCCAGGTCGTCGAGCATGTCCAGCATCTTCTGGAACTTCACGGCGTCGTCGCCGGCCACGTCGGTCTCGTTCAGGGCCTTCATGGTGATTTCCGCGACCACGGGCTTGAAACCGGCCTTATCCAGGGCCTCCTTCACCAGGGTGAGGTCGCCGGTGGGCGCGGTGAGTACCTCGACGGAGCCGTCGTCGTTGGCGATCACGTCCTCGGCCCCCGCCTCCAGGGCCACTTCCATGACCTGATCCTCGGAGGCGCCGGGCGCCAGGACGATCTGGCCGCAGTGCTTGAACTGGAAGGCCACGCAACCGTCGGTGCCCAGGTTGCCACCGTGCTTGGACATGGCGTGGCGCACGTCGGCGACGGTGCGCACCCGGTTGTCGGTGAGGCAGTCGACGATCACGGCGGCGCCGCCGGGTCCGTAGCCCTCGTAGCGGATTTCCTCGTAATTCACGCCTTCCAGTTCGCCGGTGCCCTTCTTGACGGCCCGATCGATGTTGTCGTTCGGCATGTTCTCGCCCTTGGCCTTGTCGATGGCCAGGCGCAGGCGCGGGTTGAAACTAGGATCGCCACCGCCCATCTTCGCCGCCACGGTGATTTCCTTGGCATAGCGGGAAAAAATCTTGCCGCGTTTTTCATCCTGACGCCCCTTGCGGTGCTGGATGTTCGCCCATTTGCTGTGTCCTGCCATGCTCGTTACCCGCTGAAAAATGTTGTGATTTTACACCGGGGCGGGACCGCCGCCGGCTACACATGGCCCGCGTTGGAGCGTCAGGGCCGACCGGCCTCGCGGGCGGGAAGATGCGCGGCGAGGAATCGCTCCAGGCCGAGCACGTAGTCTTCTCCGCTCAACAGGAAACCGCCGTTGTGATCGCCGCGCAATCGCAGAAAGCCTTTGGGAGGATGTGCCGCCTCGTAGAGCGCGAGGCCGTGCCGATAGGGAATGATCTCGTCCTCTGGGCTGTGAATCACCAGCACGGGCAGCCGTGCCCGCGTAAGTTCGGCAAGGGTGTCGTGGCGCAGGCGCGCGAGCTGGCGCGCGGGCAGCCACGGATAGAGTTCGGCGGCCAGCTCGGGCACCGAGGTGAAGGCGGATTCGAGGATCAAGGCCCCGGCCGGCTCGCGCGCCGCCAGCCAGGCGGCCAGCGAGGCGCCCAGGGAGCGACCGAAGAGGACGATGCGGTGCGGCGCCTCGCCGCGCATGTGCACGAGATGGCGCCAGGCCGCCGCGGCATCCCGTTGCAGGCCCGCCTCGCTCGGACTGCCCTGGCTGAGGCCGTAGCCGCGGTAATCGATGATCAGCACCGACAGGCCCAGGCGGTTGAAGATGCGCAGGGAATCCAGGCGGTGGGAAATGTTGCCGGCGTTGCCATGCAGGAACAGCAGCGTGCCGCGCGGCTCGCGCGACGGCACGAACCAGCCGTGCAGGGTGACGCCGTCCTCGGTTTGCGGACGCACCTCCTCGTAGTCCAGGCCGATGTCGCGGGGATTCGCCACCAGTTCGCGGGAAGGCAGGTAGAGCAGCGAAGACTGTCCGAGAAAGACGGCCAGAACCAGGGCGCCATAACCGACGCCCAGCAGCAGCAGGGCTTGCATCAGGGCGCGGCGCACGGCACGCGGGAGACGGGCGTCCGGCGGGGGCTTCGTTGCGGCATGCCTTCAGGCCAGGCGTTTCGTCCTGGCCCGCCTATCGCCTGCCGCGCGCATGGCCACGGTGGCGGCGCGGGCAAGGCGGCGACGGAGGGAGTCGCGCCGGATGCTTCCGGCGTAGACCAGGATGTTGCAGCGCATGGCGTGTCCTCGGTGCGGCGGTGGAACCGGGTTTTATCACCAAACTCCGGACCGGCGCGAAAAGGCGTGCGGCCATCCCCTGCCCCGCCGGCGCAGAATTCTCGGCCGCATTGGCCAAAGCCGGCTGTGCCCCGCCGCACTGTCGCGGTGCGCGGCGGTCTCCTAGAATGAACGGAATTTTTCGAGGAGACACCATGACCGCGCCCCTGCTCATCGCCAAGAACGACACCATGGAACTGCATCTGCTGCCGCAGATGGCCAACCGGCACGGGCTGATCACCGGCGCCACCGGTACCGGCAAGACGGTGACCCTGCAAACCCTGGCGGAACAGTTTTCCGCCATCGGTGTGCCCTGCTTCATGTCCGACGTGAAGGGCGATCTCTCCGGTATTTCCCAAGCCGGCGGCGGCAATGCCAAAGTCGCCGAGCGTGTAGAGAAACTGGGCCTGACGGACCACACCTACCAAGGCTTCCCGGTCACCTTCTGGGATGTCTTCGGCGAACTGGGTCACCCGATGCGCGCCAACGTGTCCGACATGGGCCCTCTGCTGCTCGCCCGCATGCTGGAGCTCAACGAAACCCAGGCCGGGGTGCTCAACCTGGTGTTCAAGGTGGCCGATGACGCCGGCCTGCTGCTGCTGGACTTCAAGGATCTGCGCGCCATGCTGCAGTTCGTCGGCGACAACGCCAGGCAGTTCACCACCGAGTACGGCAACATCTCCGCCGCCAGCGTCGGCGCCATCCAGCGCGGCCTGCTGGCCCTGGAAAGCCAGGGTGGCGAGAGGATCTTCGGCGAGCCCATGCTCGACATCGCCGACCTGATGCAGACTGACCGCGGCAAGGGCGTCATCAACATCCTGGCCGCCGACAAGCTCATGCAGTCTCCCAAGATGTACGCCACCCTGCTGCTCTGGCTGCTCTCCGAACTGTTCGAGAACCTGCCGGAAGCAGGAGACCTGGACAAGCCCAAGCTGGTGTTCTTCTTCGACGAGGCCCACCTTCTCTTCGCCGACGCCCCCGCCGCGCTGGTCGACAAGATCGAGCAGGTGGTACGCCTGATCCGCTCCAAGGGCGTGGGCGTCTACTTCGTCACGCAGAACCCGGCCGACGTGCCGGACAAGGTGCTGGGTCAGCTTGGCAACCGCGTGCAGCATGCCCTGCGCGCCTTCTCGGCGCGCGATCAGAAGGCGGTGCGCGCGGCCGCCGAGACCATGCGCGACAACGCCAACCTCGACGAGGAGGCGGCCATCACCGAACTGGGTGTCGGCGAAGCCCTGGTGTCCTGCCTGGACGAGAAGGGTCGCCCCGGCATCGTCGAGCGCGCCTTTGTCGTGCCGCCACGTGGCCAGATCGGCCCGATCGACGCCAGCCGGCGCCAGCAGATCATGCAGTCCTCGCTGGTGGCCGGGGTGTACGAGAAGCTCATCGATCGCGAGTCGGCCTACGAGGTGCTCAAGGCCCGCGCCGAGCAGGCCCAGGCGGAACAGGCCCAGGTCCAGGCGGAGGCCGCCGCGCGCAAGGCCGAAGCCCAGGCGCCGGCTGCTGGCGGCGGACTGGGCGGCGTGCTCGGCGACCTGCTGGGTGGCGCTGCCGGCGCCGGCGGCCGGCGCCGGGAAGGCGTGGTCGAAGCCCTGGCCAAGAGCGCGGCGCGTTCGGTCGGCAGCCAGGTGGGCCGGGCCATCATCCGCGGCGTGCTCGGCTCACTGCTGGGAGGACGTCGGTGAGCATGGATAAAGTAGTCCTCGACGCCGCCCATTTCGACAGCAAGGCGCGTCAGTGGGACGAAAATCCGGTATTCCGGGAACGGGCCGAGAACATCGCGGCGGGCATCCGCGCCGCCGTGCCGCTTTCCAGGTCCATGGCCGCCCTCGACTACGGCAGCGGCTCCGGCCTGCTGAGCTTCCCGCTCAAGGACGAGTTGGGCCAAATCACCCTGAAGGACACTTCGGCAGGAATGCTGGCGGTGGCGGAGGAGAAAATCGCGGCCCAGGGTGTCACCAACATGGTCACGCGGCAGGCCGATCTCACCGCGGACACCCCGCAGGACGAGCGCTACGACCTCATCTACTCGTCCATGACCCTGCACCACATTCCGGATACGGACGCCATCCTGAAGACCTTCCATACCCTGCTGAACCCCGGCGGCTGGCTGTGTATCGCCGACCTGGACGAGGAGGATGGCAGCTTCCACGGCATCGAGGTGGAGGTGCATCACGGCTTCGGGCGCGAGATGCTGGCGGGAAAAGCCACCCGGGCGGGCTTTGCGCGGCCCCGCTTCGAAACGGTGTTCGAAATCGTCAAGGAAACGGAACAGGGCGCCAGGGCCTACCCGGTGTTCCTGATGGTGGCGCAACGCGCCGGCTGATCAAAGGCGCGAGCCGCGCTCGACGATGATGCCGAGTTCCTTGACGCCGCGCAGGATGGCCAGCTTGCGCACGGCCACGCGCACCCAGGGCGCGCCGAATTCATTGCGCACGATGTCGGCGATGAGTTCACCCAGGGTTTCCACCAGACGGATTTCGCGACCGCCCGCCACCTCCCGGATGCGCGCCGCCACCTGTCCATAATCGATGGTGTCGGCGACGTTGTCGGTATGCCCGGCCTTGTGGTCGTAAAGGCCGATCTCCAAGTCGATCATCACCGGCTGGGGCGCTTTGCGCTCCCACTCGTACAGCCCGATAATCATCTCCAGGCGGAAGTCCCGCAGAAACAAGATATCCATCGCAATCCGTTCGACCGACCGCTGAAAAGGCCGCGATTGTACGCAAACACTCCTCACTCATGCTCGCTACCGCTCTGACATTGCTCGCCGCCTACCTGCTGGGCTCTATTTCCTTCGCCATCCTGATCGCCCGCATCTACGGTCTGCCTGACCCGCGCAGCCATGGCTCCGGCAATCCGGGCGCCACCAACATGCTGCGCACGGGCCGGAAGTCGGCCGCCGCCCTCACCCTGTTCGGCGACGCCTTGAAAGGATACTGCGCCGTGCTGCTGGCGCAGTGGGCCACCGTGCACTTCGGTCTGCCAGCGCCTACCCCCTATCTGGCCGCCCTCGCCGCCTTCCTCGGCCATCTGTTCCCGGTCTTCCACGGCTTCAAGGGCGGCAAGGGCGTGGCCACCGCGCTGGGCGTGCTGCTGGCCCTGGATGCCCGCCTGGGCGGCCTGGTGGTGGCGACCTGGCTGGCGGTGTTCGCCGTCACCCGCGTCTCCTCGCTGTCCGCGCTGGTGGCGGCGACCCTGGCGCCGGTCTATGGTTATTACATATTGCGCGGCAGCGCGGATGGCGCTTACCCGACCGCCATCCTGGTCGCGCTCTCCCTGCTGGTGCTGGCGCGACACCACCGCAACATCCGCAAACTGCTGTCCGGCGAGGAAAAGGCGTTCAAGAAACCCTGAGCATGTTCGAAAAGACCATCGACTATGCGCGCGAAAGCCTGATCGCCGCTTCCGAGGCGGCGGTGGACCGGGCCGGCGATCGCCTCGGCCAGGTGGTGGACAACGCCAGCCAGGCTATCGACGACAAGCTGGACAAGATTTCCCAGGAGCTGCACAACCAGCGCAGCATGACCAAGGATGACGTGCGCGACATGGTGGACTATGCCGCCGAGCGCCTGACCGTGGTGCTGGACGACCGCATCGCTGCCATGCGCCGTGAGATCGCCGGCCTGGTGGAGGAAAAGACGGAGTACTTCAAGGCCGAGATCGACAGCTTCTTCATCAAGCGCCAGCAGGATCTCGCCCGCGAACGCCGCCGTCTGCTGCTCAACATTGTGCTGGCCAGCCTTGCCGCCCTCGGCGTCGGGGCGGTCTCCCTGTTCTACAAGGGCATCCAGGATTGGGACCTGCTCACCGTCTTCCGCGTGGTGTTGGCCTCCCTGGCCGGCGGCTATGCGGTCTGGCTGGTCCTGTCGCTGCTGCGCGACTGGCTGCGCATGACCGAGCACCGCAAGGACATGGTGTTCCTCGCCGCCCGTTACTGGGGCTGGCTACGCCCCGCCAGCGTGTTTTCCACCCTGTTGGTGCTGATTCTCCTCGGCGTGCTCGGACTGGCGCTGGCCTTCCCTGAATTCGTGCTGGACCTGCTGGAACAGCAGTTCGACCTCAAGTTCGACCTCCGTCTCAAACCCTGAGAGCTTAGAGCCTATTTCAGTAGGACTCATGCCCCGCGCCGCTGGTGTGCGGGATGCAGTGCAAGGCGCGGGTGGCGCGGTTTGGTCGTTCCAAACAAGCCACCCGCAACGCGGCAATGCGCCCGCACACCAACGGCCCTTCGGGTTGAGGCCAGGAACGGCGTCTGCGGCGTTGCGGCGCTTGGCCATGGAATGACCATGGCCGGCGCGTCGCGCCTTGCATCCATCCGTTCCTGGCCTCAACGCGGGGCATGATCCCTACTAAAATAGGCTCTTAGGCGGCGATCGCCACCAGCTCGGCCAGGTCCCAGCGCGGCCGCACGGCAAAACGGCCGTCCGCGGCCGGCAGGCCGGCGGCCAGACGCAAGCCACCGGCGAAGGCGATCATGGCGCCGTTGTCGGTGCACAGATCCAGGGGCGGATAGAACACGCTGAGATGACGTTGCGCCATCTCGGCGTCGAGGCGGGCGCGCAGGGCCCGGTTGGCCCCTACCCCGCCCGCCACCACCAGCCGCTTCAGGCCGGTCTTCTTCAGTGCCGCCAGGCATTTGCCCGCCAGCACGTCCACCACCGCGGCCTGAAAGCCGGCGGCGATGTCCGCCTGGTTGTCCAGTCCCGCCTTCTTCACCAGGGTCAGCACCGCGGTCTTCAGGCCGGAAAAGCTGAACTCCAGGTCGCCGGAATGCAGCATGGGCCGGGGCAGGTCGAAGCGGTAGGGATGACCGGTATCGGCCAGTCTGGACAGGGCGGGTCCACCGGGATAGCCGAGGCCGAGCAGTTGCGCGGTCTTGTCGAAGGCCTCGCCGGCGGCGTCGTCGACCGTCTCGCCCAGCAGCGCGTAGCGTCCCACCCCGTCCACCCGCATGAGCTGGGTATGGCCACCGGAGACGAGCAGGGCGACGAAGGGGAACTCGGGCCGCGGATTCGCCAGCAGGGGCGAGAGCAGATGGCCTTCCAGATGGTGGATGCCGAGTGCGGGAATACGCAGCGCCGCCGCCAGGGCGTTGGCGAAACCGGCGCCCACCAGCAGGGCGCCGGCCAGGCCCGGTCCCTGGGTGTAGGCGACGGCATCGAGGTCGGCCAGGACCAGTCCCGCCTGTTTCAGCACGGCCCGGGTGAGGGGGATGACGCGGCGGATGTGGTCGCGCGAGGCCAGTTCCGGCACCACGCCGCCGTATTCGGCGTGCATGGCCACCTGCGAGTGGACGGCATGGGCCAGCATACCGGCCTCGGTGTCGAACACGGCGAGGCCGGTTTCATCGCAGGAGGACTCGACGCCGAGGATTTTCATGAGCTTGCCTGCGCCTGTTGGCGCGGGGTTACGGGTAAAGGTCTGAATTGTATTGAAACGACACGCGGTCCCGGTATAGAATCCGCCACCTTTTTTGGTCCCTCCCACATTCACAGGTAGCAGGAACGAGACATGCCCAGCGTTCGAGTCAAGGAAAACGAGCCGTTTGAAGTCGCCATGCGCCGCTTCAAGCGCACCATCGAGAAAACCGGTCTGCTGACGGAACTGCGTGCACGCGAGTTCTACGAGAAGCCGACCCAGGAACGCAAGCGCAAGCTGGCCGCTGCCGTGAAGCGTCATCACAAGCGCCTGCGCAGCCAGACCCTGCCGCCCAAGATGTACTGATCGGCTGCTTCAGCCGCTTCAAGCCACGGGCCTGTTGTACAGGCCCGTTTGCATTTTTTCCATGCATTGCTGTTGTTCGATCCGGAATCGCCATGACGCTCAAGGAACGCATCACCGAAGACATGAAGACCGCCATGCGCGCCAAGGATACGGCCCGCCTGTCCGCCGTGCGCCTGCTGCTCGCCGCCATCAAGCAGCGGGAGGTGGACGAGCGCATCCAGTTGGACGACGCCGCCGTCACTGCTGTCATCGAGAAACTCCTGAAGCAGCGCAAGGATTCCGCCACCCAGTACGAGGCCGCGAACCGCATGGATCTGGCGGACCAGGAGAAATTCGAGATCGGCGTGCTCTCCGCCTACATGCCCCAGCCCCTGTCGGCCGAGGAAGTGGCCGCCCTGGTCAAGCAGGCGGTGGCCGAGACTGCCGCCACCTCCGCCAAGGACATGGGCAAGGTCATGGCCTGGCTGAAGCCCCGGCTTGCCGGCCGCGCCGACATGACCAGCGTCTCCGGCCAAGTCAAGGCCGCCCTGGGCTGATCCACCGACTAGAATCCTGGGCATGATCCCCCAGGATTTCATCCAGCAGTTGCTTGACCGCACCGACATCGTCGCGGTCGTCGAGCGTTACGTCCCCCTCAAGAAGGCCGGCGCCAACTACCAGGCCCGCTGTCCCTTCCACAACGAGAAATCCCCCTCTTTCTCGGTGAGCCCCACCAAGCATTTCTATCACTGCTTCGGCTGTGGCGCGCACGGCACCGCCATCACTTTCCTCATGGAGCACGCCGGTTACAGCTTCGTCGAGGCGGTGAAGGAACTCGCTGGGCAGGTCGGCTTGCAGGTGCCCGACGACGGCAGCCGGCAGGCACCGGAGGAGGAAACCCGGCGCGACAAGCTCTACGAGCGCATGGAGGTGGCCGGCCGCCACTACCGCCAGGCCCTGAAATCCGCCGAGCCGGCCATCGCCTACCTGAAAAAGCGCGGCGTCACCGGCGAGACCGCAGCCCGCTTCGCCCTGGGCTACGCCGCCGACGACTGGCAGCCGCTCGCCGCCGCCTTCGCCGACTACCAGGACCCGCTGCTGGTGGAAGCCGGCCTCGTCATCGCCAACGAGGGCAAGCGCTACGACCGCTTTCGCGATCGCGTCATGTTCCCCATCCGCAACGAGCGCGGCAAGGTCATCGCCTTCGGCGGCCGGGTCATGGGCGCGGGCGAGCCGAAGTACCTGAATTCCCCGGAAACCCCGCTGTTCCACAAGGGCCGGGAACTCTACGGCCTGCACGAACACCGCCGCGCCATCCAGGGCGAGAACCGGGTGCTGGTGGTGGAGGGCTACATGGACGTGGTGATGCTGGACCAATACGGGGTGCAGAACGCGGTGGCCACCCTGGGCACCGCCATCACCCCGGACCACCTCACCCGCCTCCTGCGCCTGGTGGACGAGATCGTCTTCGCCTTCGACGGCGACAACGCCGGCCGCAAGGCCGCCTGGCGCGCCCTGGAGAACAGCCTGCCGCAGGTCCGCGACGGCAAGCTGCTCAGCTTCCTGTTTCTGCCCGAGGGCGAGGATCCGGACAGCTTCGTCCAGGCCCAGGGGGCGGAAGCCTTCCGCAAGCTATGCGACAAGGCCACGCCCCTGTCGGATTTCCTGTTCGCCGAACTCGGCGCCCAGACCGACCTGTCCTCCCAGGAAGGCAAGGTGCGCCTCGCCACCCTGGCCAAGCCCCATCTCGCCAAGCTCACCCAGGCGCCCCTGCTGGCGCGGGCGCTGCACCGGCGGCTGGGCGAACTGAGCGGGCTCGACACCCCAGGCCCGGCCCGCGCCGCCCGATTTTCCGGCAAGCCGGCTGGACGCGCGCAGCCGGCGGGCCGGGCAGCCGTGCAGCCCAGCCTGTGGCGGGTCCTTCTGCAAGCCGTCCTGGACAACCCGTCGCGCGCCGCGCGCCTGTCCGATCTGCCCGACAGCGGCGATATCGACGCCCAGGCGCTGGCCTCCGTGGCCGCCTTGCTGCGTGAACATCCGGAACTCAGCCGGCCCGCCCTGCTCGAGCACTTTCGCGGAAAACCCGAACAGGCCCCTCTTGAATCCGCCAATTCCGCAACCATGAACTGGGGGGCGGAGGAAGATGTGGAAGCCGATTTCCAGGGCGCCCTGAAATCCCTGCTGGCACAGGCCGGCGGCAGCACGGTGCGCGAATTGTCGGCGCGCAAACCCAGTGAACTCAGCGCGCAGGAGAAAGCCCGCCTGCTGGCTTCCCTGAAAAACCGGAAACCTGCCTGAGCAAAGCGGGTCGAACTCGGAGCCTATTTCAGTAGGCTCTTAGCACCAGCCCCGGACCGGGCACCCAAGTTCATGTATAATATTGCGTTTTTCCGCAGTTTCTCACGGAGCGATTCCAACAATGGCGACCAAGACTCCCAAGCAGAGCGCCCCGGCTGACAAAAGCCCCGGCAAGGCCCCCGGCCGTCCGCCCGGCAAGAAAAAGGATGCCGCCGGCAAAGCCGCCCTGCTCGCCCAGGCGATCACCCAGCAGGACAGCAAGCTCGACGTGGAGGCGCGCCGCACCCGCCTGAAGAACCTGATCATGCTGGGCAAGGAACGGGGCTACCTGACCTATGCCGAGGTGAATGACCACCTGCCCGACGAGATGCTCGACGCCGAGCAGATCGAGAGCGTCATCAGCATGATCAACGACATGGGCATCCAGGTCTTCGATCAGGCGCCCGCCGCCGAGGAACTGCTGATGTCGGAGACTCCGGCGCCGGTGGCCGACGAGGACGCCGCTGAGGAAGCGGAAGCAGCCCTGTCCAGCGTCGACGCCGAATTCGGCCGCACCACCGACCCGGTGCGCATGTACATGCGCGAGATGGGCACCAAGGACCTGCTCACGCGCGAGGGTGAGATCGAAATCGCCAAGCGCATCGAGGAAGGCCTCAAGCACATGGTGCAGGCCATTTCCGCCTGCCCGCTCACCATCACCCAGATCCTGGAATTGGCCAGCAAGGTCGAACGCGACGAACTCAAGATCGATGACCTGGTGGACGGCCTCATGGACAGCTCCGGCGAGGACATCGTCATGGAGAGCGCCGCCGAAGAACCCGAGGGCGACGACGAGGAGGAGGACGAAGCCGCCAGCGCCGCCATCACCGCCGCCAACCTGGCCCAGCTCAAGGCCGACGCACTGGAGCGCTTCACCGTCATCCGCAAGTGCCATGACAAGATGAGGCCGGCCCTGAACAAATACGGCTTCGCCAGCAAGCAATACCAGAAGCTGCTCGACGACGTCTCCGCCATGCTGCTGGGCATCCGCTTCACCGCCCGCCAGGTGGACGCCCTGTGCGACAGTGTGCGCGGCATCGTCGAGGAAGTGCGCGGGCACGAGCGCGCCATCATGGACATGGCCGTGAACAAGTCCGGCATGCCGCGCGCCCACTTCATCAAGACCTTCCCCGGCCTCGAGGGCGATGCGGCCTGGCTGTCCCAGGAACTGGCCGGCAAGGCGCCTTATGTCGAGCAACTGGCGCGCCACCAGTACACCATCATGGAGCGCCAGGACAAGCTCAGATCCTTGCAGGAAAAGGCCGGCATCCCGGTCAAGGCGCTGAAGGACATCAACAAGAAGATGTCCACCGGCGAAGCCAAGGCCCGCCGCGCCAAGCGCGAGATGATCGAGGCCAACCTGCGTCTGGTCATCTCCATCGCCAAGAAATACACCAATCGCGGCCTGCAATTCCTCGATCTGATCCAGGAAGGCAACATCGGCCTGATGAAGGCGGTGGACAAGTTCGAATACCGCCGCGGCTACAAGTTCTCGACCTACGCCACCTGGTGGATCCGCCAGGCCATCACCCGTTCCATCGCCGACCAGGCGCGCACCATCCGCATCCCGGTGCACATGATCGAGACCATCAACAAGATGAACCGCATCAGCCGCCAGATCCTGCAGGAGACCGGCCTGGAACCGGATCCGGCCACGCTGGCGGAAAAGATGGAGATGCCCGAGGACAAGATCCGCAAGATCATGAAGATCTCCAAGGAGCCCATCTCCATGGAGACCCCCATCGGCGACGACGAGGATTCCCACCTGGGCGATTTCATCGAGGACCAGTCCACTCTGTCCCCGGCCGAATCCGCCCTCTACTCCAGCCTGCAATTCGTCACCCAGGAAATTCTCGACAGCCTGACGCCGCGCGAGGCCAAGGTCCTGCGCATGCGTTTCGGCATCGAGATGAACACCGACCATACCCTGGAGGAAG
>Ga0194120_10000619_pt1 | contig 67006 bp, 66 predicted proteins | sample TA2MahCa65mmetaG_FD_148642 | JGI IMG/M metagenome (GOLD analysis project Ga0194120, IMG submission 148642) | Freshwater microbial communities from Lake Tanganyika, Tanzania - TA2015019 Mahale Deep Cast 65m | ecosystem: Environmental > Aquatic > Freshwater > Lake | place: Tanzania: Lake... | reverse complement strand
GCATAAAAAGCACCGTTTTTGCATTCCAGTAGATATAACACCCAGTCATTCATTCAATCACTCGTTGATCGATAATGTTTGTTGCGTGATGCGAAGCAATCCAGAAATTTGGAAGACGAAAAAGAACATCCTTGGATAAAACCAGTCACAATAAGACTGCTGCGGCTAAATTGCTGAGGGTTACATGCCGTACACTACGCCGTCACCTTGAAAAACTAGGTCTGGCAAAAGAAGAGGGTGCAGACCTAGACGATGGCGAGCCTAATTGCTAGCTTAACACCAACAACAGGTACGTCACATAAACGCCGCCGTTCACCAGCAGGTGCCAGACTCGGAGACCACCGTTAGCCACAAGATACCTCAGCCATACAGCGGCCACCAGCGTCAGCACTACGCCCAGCAACACTTCTTTGCGCGGCTCCCATGGCGTCAGCATGATTCCAATTGCCGGCAACAAAGTCCCCTGAAACACCATCGCCCCCGTGATATTGCCAAATGCCAAGGTGTCTTTCCCCTTGCGTACCCATAGAATACTGTTCACTTTTTCTGGCAACTCTGTGGCGATTGGGATGATGAGCAAAGACAGCAAAAGCGCTGATATGCCCAATAAATGTGCCGCTTCTTCCACACCGTGAATAAAGCCTTTTGCCCCAGCCACCAGCATTACCAATCCTAACAGCAGTTGAATCGTGATGACGATCGTGTTGTTTGGCAAACCCGCCTTACATAAGAACATCTCGCCTCCAGCCTCAGTTACATGCCCCTCATCTACCAGCCCTTTGGAGGCTTTGATAGTCATCATCACGTAGATGAAATAAGTCATAACCATGACCAAGCCCAAGCCGTAGCGCACTGTCACTAAGGTGTGTGGCACAAACATCGCAATCGCAGCAAAACTAAAAGCAAAAATGAAGAAATTCAAATCTCGGGTCAATCCAGTGCGCTCAGGTCTCAGATGCCCTTGTGTCCCGCGACGCTTCCACACGGCAACTGCCATCAGGCAAATGGATAATGTCGCCAGCATCAAGGGTGCACCTAGAATCGCCCCAACACCAATTTCCTCGTTAGTGGACGCATTTTGGGTTCCCGCCAACAGTGCCAGCAAAGGGACTGAAGTTTCCGGAAGTGCAGTTCCCACCGCGGCGAACAGCGAACCAGTCACCCCCTCCGAGATGCCCAGCTTTTCACCCAAATGCTCCAGTGCATTGGTGAATACTTCTGCAGCAATCAAAATCACAATCAACATTGCCAATAACTCTAAAAAAATCATAGTAAAACTCCCCTGCCAGTACTTATAGTTTTTTAATGCCGACATTTTAAGCTAAATTAGACCTAAAATGAGCGAATATGAAAATCTACCCCATCAACCAAGCCGGCTGGGTCGAGCATGCACAACACATTTGTTCGCCTAATTTTGATGCCAGACCTGATTCTGAGGTCAGCCTGATTGTGATTCATAACATCAGCCTACCTCCCAACCAATATGGTGGCAATGGGATTGTTGAATTATTCACCAACCAGCTTGACCCCAACGAACACCCTTATTACGCCGAGATACACACACATTGTGTTTCCGCACATTTTCTTATCAGACGCGATGGTAGCCTGATACAATTCGTATCGTGCCTCGATCGTGCCTGGCACGCAGGCGTATCCAGTTGGCAGGGTCGTGAACGTTGTAATGATTTCTCGGTAGGAATAGAGTTGGAAGGTTCTGATTTTGAGGTGTTTGAAGAGGTACAATATCAAACGTTGCATGACTTGATCGCTCGCCTCTATCAGGCATACCCGATTCAAGGCGTTGCAGGGCATTCTGACATTGCACCAGGACGGAAGACTGACCCGGGCCCTTATTTTGACTGGCAGAGAATACAAATAAAAGAAGCATTTTGATATCACTGTGATGACACTGACCCAAAACACTGCATTGCTATTTCTTACGCTTGGTCTAGCCCTGTCGGCATGCAAACCTGACAGTAGTGGCGCCGAAAAAAAACAGGCTGAAAAACTGGGACCAAAACCCACTTTAGTGAGCATCGCCAAGGCTCAGAGCCAGTCCATTGAGATCACAGAGGAAGCGATAGGCTCGATTGAGGGGCTGGTTGACCCTACCGTCGCAGCGGAAGTGACCGCACGCATTGTGAAAGTTCACGTCAATCCCGGTCAAATCGTCAAAAAAGGCCAACTCATCGCAACATTGGATGCCACTGATTTCAGTCTTCAACGCAGTGAAGCGCTCGCTGAAGTCGCGCGGATTGAGGTGCTACTGGAGAATCAAAGCAAAACCGTTGCCCGTAGTCAGGCACTGGTCGGTAAACGATTCATTTCCGAAAATGCGGTCGACAACGAGCTTGCTCAGCAAAAAGCCTTGCAAGAACAACTGTCAGGTGCAAAAGCGCGCGTCGACAGCATTAACCATAGTCGCGGAAAAACTAAGATCTACGCTCCGACCGATGGCGTTGTAGAAAAGAAAATTATCGATAGCGGCGAATTCGTCAAAGCAGGAGACCCTATCGTGCAAATCATCTCCAACCATCGCCTTCGCGCGCATATCCCATTCCCAGAACATCTAAGTGCTAAACTTAAGTCCGGCTTGAAGATTCGCCTCATCACGCCGACCAGTGATGAACCACTTGAAACCATCATTCATGAATTGAAGCCAATGATCATCGAAAGCAACCGCAGTATCGATGTGATTGCAGACATCATCGGTAAGTCTGGCTGGCAAGCTGGCGCCAGTGTCATTGGCACCGTAATCCTAGGGGAGCAGCCCAATACGATCATGGTGCCCGAGCAAAGCGTCGTGCTTCGCCCCGCTGGCGAGGTGGTTTATCTAGTCAAAGGAAACAAGGCTCAGCAAGTGATTGTCAAAACAGGTTTGCGTCAGCGAGGCTTTGTTGAGATCATCCATGGATTGAGCGTAAACGATACCATCGTGATGGATGGTGCAGGATTTCTAACCGATCAGGCACCTGTGGAAATTGCGACAAAAACATCGATCTAGACACGCTGCAGTTTAATACAGTTTGAACTTTTAACATGACGCTACCTGAACTATCCATCAAACGCCACGTCCTGGCTTGGATGCTGTCCGCTGTTATTGTGTTGTTCGGTATCATTTCATACCAACGCATCGGCGTCGATCGCATCCCGTCCATCGATTTTCCCATTATCATGATCAACACCACCTTGCGTGGTGCCAATCCAGATGTCATCGACACCAGCGTCACCAGCATCATTGAGTCTGCCGTGAACACCACGCCCGGCATCGATCACATTCAATCATCCTCTTCACCAGGGGTCTCCAGCATTACCATCACCTTCTCACTCGATAAAGATATTGATGTTGCCTATAACGAAGTGCAGACCAAAGTTAGCCAAGTGCTACGACGTCTGCCTACCGATGCCGACCCACCTACTATCCAAAAGGTCGATACCAATGCTTCGGCGGTGATCTGGTTGGCACTGAGCGGTGACCGTACTATTCAGCAGCTGAATTTGTATGCAGAAAATGTGCTGAAGAAGAAATTCGAAACCATCAATGGGGTGGGGGAAGTCAGCATTGGCGGACGGCGTGACCGCGTCATTCGCGTCAACCTGCTTCCCGAACGAATGGCTGCCTACCAACTCACGGCTAGCGACCTCATCAATGCATTTAATCGCGAGCATATCCAGCTACCAGGCGGCTTCTTAGTCAGCACCCAATCTGAGCAACTGTTAAAACTTGATCTTGAGTTCCACAATCTTAAAGATTTGAGTGACCTCATCATTGCCCACAAAGAGGGAGCCTCTATTCGCCTAAAAGACGTTACAACTGTTGTAGATGGTATCTCAGATCACCGCCAGATCGCACGATACAACAACAAGCCGACGGTCGGTTTGGGTATGGTGAAAATCGCCAATGCCAACACGATGGAAATTATCAAAGAAGTTGAGCGGCGCCTGGAGCAGGACATACGCCCCAACCTGCCTCCAGGGCTATCTCTGGAAATTTCCACCAACGACGGCATTTTTATCAATCAGCTTGTTTCGTCACTCAAGCAACATCTGGTAGAAGGCACACTGTTTGCCGCATTGATCGTACTCATTTTTATGCGCTCATTCAGCTCTACCCTGATGATTTGCTTGGAGATTCCGGTGTCACTGCTGGGTGCGATCGCTATTATGTATTTTTCCGGCTACACCTTCAACAGCATGACCATGCTGGCTTTGCTCCTGCTCATCGGGGTGGTGGTCGATGATGCCATTGTCGTACGCGAGAGCATATTGCGACATATGTCAGGCGAAAACGGGAATACACTTAGCCCCGACGAGATGAGCGACCCTAAGAAAGTGGCCGCCTTCCGCACCCGCGCTACCATCCTCGGCAGTAATGAGGTCGTATTCGCGGTCATTGCCTCCTCTTTGTCACTGGTTTGTATTTTTGCACCGGTGATTTTTATGAGCGGCATCCTGGGCATGTTTATCAAATCATTCGCCGTGGTGGTGACCTTTGGCGTGCTTGTTTCTCTTTTGGTTTCACTGACCCTCACACCCATGCTGTGCTCACGCTACCTCAGCGTCACCCACAATGAAAATACCATCTATCGTGCCACGGGTCGCATGTTGGGTAAGTTAGACACCTTTTACAGAAAATTACTGTATGCGGCACTTAATCATCGCGGCTTTGTGCTGGTGTTCACTGCATTTTTCATTGCAATTACGGGCTTTTACTCACTCAAATACGTTGTGAAAGATTTTGCTCCCGAAGTGGATGAAAGTAGCTTTAGCATTAACATCAAAACGCCGCTAGGCTCCAGCCTTGACTATACGGACTCCAGATTGAAGTTAGTCGAGGCCGTTGTGGCCAGCCATCCACAAGAAGTTGCCAGTTACTTTGCCAGCATAGGCACCGGCTCGCGCGGGCAGGTCAACCAGGGCATCGTGATCGTGCGACTTAAACCGAAGCAGGCGCGTGAGAAAAGCCAGCAGGCACTCATCAAAGAGCTCAGGAAACAATTAGACCTTATCCCAGGCGTTCGTGCGTTGCCGGCACCTCCCTCCGTGGTACGCGGTCAGCGCTCAGAAAAACTGCAGTTCAATCTGTCTGGCAATAACCTGCAGGAAATTGGTCGTATCTCCACACTATTACAACAAGCATTAAGCAACGAAACGAACATGGGTAAGGTCGATCTTGATGTTCAATTGGATCTGCCTCAGATCGATGTTCAGGTCGATCGAGCTAAAGCCGCAACATTAGGGCTGAATGCCACTGAGATCGCGAATGCGGTCAGTCTTTATGCCGGGGGCGTCAATATTGCAAAATTCAATGACACCACGGGCGATGGACAGCGTTACGACGTCCGCCTAAAGGCCACCGAAGGTCAGTTGAGCAACTTAGACGACCTGAAAAAAATCTATTTACGCAGTACCAATGGCAGTCTGGTACGTATTGATGCTGTGGTGAACTTTAAACGGGAGCTGGGGCCCGCTGTCATCGGTCGGTATGATTTGCAGTATGCCGCCAACTTCTACGCCAACCCAAATATGCCGCTGGGGGATGCCATCAGTCTGGTAAAAGCAACCGTAGCTAAAGTTGTCCCCCCTGAATACACGCTCAAACTGACCGGGCAGGCAGAAGAGTTCGGCAAAACTTTCAAGAACATCCAATTCGTGTTCACGCTGGGCTTGATCTTGCTTTATATGGTGTTAGCCAGTCAGTTTAACTCATTCCTACAACCAGTCATCATTATGCTGGCACAGCCGCTCGCCATTATTGGTGGGCTAATCGCCTTGCTGATCACAGGCAACAGTCTGAATATCTATTCAATGATTGGGCTGGTGCTGCTCATTGGACTGGTAGCAAAAAACTCCATCCTCCTCGTGGACTTGACCAATCAATTACGTGAGAGAGGCGCCAGCATCAATGATGCGCTGAAGCAAGCTTGTCCGATTAGATTGCGTCCTGTGCTGATGACATCATTGACCATCATCCTGGCGCTGTTGCCAGCGGCACTCGGTTTAGGCGCTGGAAGCGAGACTAATAAACCGCTGTCCATTGCGATTATTGGCGGGATGGTTTCATCCACATTACTCACATTGGTGGTGGTGCCCGTCGCTTATTCACTGGTGATGCATAAAGCGCAAAGATTTAATCACTAGCGTTTAGCTTTTATGCTCACCGATCTGGCTTAACCAGTTTCTGCACCACCAAACTACCTACCATATCTCCCTGAACATTCATTGCAGTGCGCAAGGTATCCAGCAGTCGGTCAATCGGTAACAGAATAGCGATTGCCTCTGCGGGCAGGCCGACAGATTGTAGTACCATCACCATGGTCACCATGCCTGCACTCGGGATGCCAGGTGCGCCCATGGCAGCGATCATCGCCGTGAAAAATATCACCAGTTGCTGAACAAAACTAAGCTCCACGCCCACTAGATTAGCGATAAACAGTGCAGCGGCAGCTTCATAAAGTGCAGTGCCATCCATATTGATGGTTGCGCCTAATGGAATCACAAAACCTGCGATTTCAGGTTTCACATGAAGTTGCTGCGTTGCATTGCGTAGCGTGATAGGTAACGTGGCGGCGCTGGAGCTGGTGGCAAACGCAGTGATTAGCGCTTCACGCGCACCCCGCCAGAACCATAAGGGGGAGTGGCGGGTGAACAGATACAAAATAAGTGGCAACACCACCAGACCATGTATTAACAAGGTGCCGAGCACTACTGCGACAAATTTGGCCAGCGTACTGAGCATTGCTACATCTTGCAAAGCAACCAATTTGATGAGTAGCGCCATGATGCCGAGTGGTGCCAGTCGCATCACCCAACCTACAATCAGCATGGTAATTTCCAAGCCCTGCTGCATCAAGGTCCGTAATTGCTGAAAGCGGTCACCGCCTTTTACCAGTGCAATACCAAGAATGAGTGCAAAGACAACCACGGCAATCACATTTCCTTGCGACAATGCAGTAAACGGATTGACGAATAAACCATGTAAAAACTGGGAAATAAAATCAGACAAAGGGAGTTGCTTGGCCTCGTAATTCTGCATTGCTTGTTCAAACATCGCCAAATGCAGTCCCGCGCCTGGCTTAAAATACCAACTGGCCGCCATGCCCAACAATATGGCAATTCCCATACTGGATATAAAGAAGAGTAGTGTGGTGACCCAAACGCGCTGCATCTGCTGATGCTGTCGCAAATTGGATATGCCGACTGATATGGAACAAAATACTAGCGGAATCAGAATCATCTTTAGCAAGTCGATAAACAGCGTGCCGACTAGGCTAGATACGTACAAGCCGCCTTGCACAAATGGATGGAGGACACCGAGCACTTGAAAAGCCATGCCGATGAGAATGCCTAGCGCCGCTGCAAGCAATATTTGGACATTGAGGCTAGGTGTTTTCATAGATGTTAAGTTGCGGATGTGGTTTTACCATCCACCTTCTCAAATACAGCCGCAAAGAACCCATCAGTATGATGCACATGCGGCAACAGTTGCAGATAATGACCAGTATCAAGTTCAATTTGCTGCTGTGCTAATATCTCGGCAGCATTCAACAGTTTAAAATCAGGATGCGTCGCAAGGAACTGCTCCGCGATTTGCTCGTTTTCCTCTGCTAACACGCTACAAGTGGCATAAATCAGCCTTCCGCCTGCTTTGGTCAACTTCGCAGCGCGCGCCAAAATGTTTGCTTGCTTGACATTCAGGTCTTCCACATCCTGTAATGTCTGGCGCCATTTCAAGTCTGGATTGCGGCGCAATGTGCCCAGCCCGCTACACGGGGCATCCACCAGCACGCGATCGAATTTGCCATTTAGCCGTTTGAGTTTAGCATCAGTTTCTCCAGTGATCACTTGTGCATGAAGATTGCTCAAGCCGGAACGTTTCAGACGCTGACCCAAGTTATTTAGCCGTTTTTCTGACACATCAAACGCATACAAGCGCCCGGTATTGCGCATCAACGCACCGATTGCCAGACTTTTGCCCCCGGCACCCGCGCAAAAATCCGCTATCATCATGCCACGTTTAGCCGCCACCAAGTAAGCCAACAACTGGCTGCCTTCATCCTGCACTTCAATTTTCCCCTCAGTGAACAATACATGGCGACCAATATTCATGCGATTTGGCATGCGGATGCCGACTGGCGAATAGGGCGTTTTAGTTACATTGGTTTCCCCCGAGGTATTTTCAGCGATGAATCTCGCCAGCACCTCTTCTCGTGTTCCCTTGATGATATTCACCCGTAGATCTAATGTCGCCTGCTCATGCATACTACGGGCGATTTTTAATGCCTCTGCCTCACCGTACTGCGCCATCAGCTTATCCCATAGCCAGTCGCGCACATCTGCCTGCACTGCGATAGGCAAATCTTCAGTAGATTTTGCCTTAATCATATGCGCCCACTCTTTTTGTTGCTCATTCAGCATAGGCTCCAGTTCGCGGATACTCATGCCCTGTACACGCAACAACCAGGCCAGAATCAGCTTACGGGCATCATCTGGATCATTCTCGTCATTTGAGGTAACAGTGCTTAGAAAGCGCAACCGACGCAACACGCCGTAGACACTCTCGGCGACGAATGCGCGTTCTTTAGTCCCTAAATCGCGATGGTTACGGAAAAACTCACTTAATTTAGCATCAGCAGGGCCGCTGAATGTCAGCAAATTAGAAAGTACGACAGAAGCTTGCCGAATGAGATTGGGCGTCATATTAGGGATTCTTTAATAAATATAGGGGCTGTGATGTTGATCATAATGGGGCTATCCCAACGTGCTATTTCAGGAGGTTATTCCAAGGGGCTATTCTACGTGTAGCTCCGTCAGAGTCTGTTCCAATTTTTGCCCGTTTTCATCCACCATTAGAATGCGCACTGGCAAATGATACTGCTCAACTGCCAGCCAGAGTTCTTTAGTTTCTGTCTTGTCCTGTTGATCTGACTGCATCAGGTGCAAGGTCTTGTACCTGATGCCCGCAGCCTCGACATTTTCATGTTCAGAAGCCACTTTATATTGATACTGATTGACTTTTTTGCCGGTCGTAAGTGTCACGTTAATGGCATCTTGGATCGGGGCTGGCAAAAACATGAACTGATAAGCATAACTAGCCAAATCCTGTGTACCTTCTGCCAACGGCGTTTCTTTTACCTTACCCTTCACTGTCATGCGTAGAGTCTGATGTGTCCAGTCAAACTCCGATAGCAGGAATTTTTTGGCATTATCACCCTGACGTAGCTCAAAACGTGCAGGTTTAAGTCCTTGCGCAGCAACCTCTCCAGAACTCGCAAGCATACGATCACCAAGCAAGCTGTATACGCCCACCCCCTTGGTAACGCTCTCTATTTTGTAGCCATTTTCAGAAACAATAAACTGTTCTTTCACCCTGGCAAACGGCTGACCATTTTTGGTCACTTCATAGGTGGCCTGTATGTGGGTAGGTCGTGTTGTTTGCTGTGCCGATGCCTGTGAAGCTATGGATAGAAGCAACGCAAAGCTGACTAGTTTGATGTGATTAAAGAGCACTTCTATAAAGGATATTTCTATCAATACATTTTTTGCGAGTATCAGCTTGGCTTTCGTTACCAAACAGATGGCTTAAACAACAACGGTCGGTGCCTCACCTACGTTTTGTGTGCGGATATGACCGATTTCGAATACTGTTTCGCCTGATGCTTCCAGCAATGCTTTAGCTGCTACAGCATCCTCTTTCGCCATCACAATTGCCATGCCAATACCGCAATTGAAGGTTTTGTACATTTCACTTGGCACGATATTGCCCTGAGCTTGCAACCACTGGAATAACGGTGGCAAAGTCCAGCTAGACGCCTTAATTTCAGCGGTTAAACCTTCTGGCAATACGCGCGGGATGTTCTCGGTGATGCCGCCACCGGTAATGTGCGCCATGCCTTTTACCGGCAAAGCCTCAATCAGTTTCAATACTGATTTGACGTACAGTTTAGTGGGGGCCATCACGACATCTTTAAATTTCCTGCCATGAAAATCTGACTCAAAATCAATGCCTGACTTTGTAATCAGTTTGCGAATCAAGGAGTAGCCATTCGAATGCGCACCGCTTGAAGCCAATCCAAGCACCACGTCACCCGCTTTGATCGTAGTGCCGTCGATAATCTTGGATTTGTCCACGCAACCAACAGCAAATCCTGCCAGGTCATATTCCCCCGCTGGATACATCCCTGGCATCTCTGCCGTCTCACCGCCGACCAGTGCGCAGCCTGATTCCTCGCAGCCTTGAGCAATCCCTTTGATCACTTGCGCAGCTACGCCAACCTCCAGCTTGCCGCAAGCAAAGTAATCCAAGAAAAACAGGGGCTCTGCCCCCTGCACCAGAATATCATTGACGCTCATAGCCACTAGGTCGATCCCCACGGTGTCATGTTTATTCAATTCAAAAGCAAGTTTCAGCTTGGTACCTACGCCATCGGTACCAGAAACTAGAATCGGTTCTTTGAATTTTTGCGGCACTGCGAACAGCGAGCCGAACCCACCAATTCCCCCCAATACTTCTGGGCGCATCGTGCGTTTTGCAAACGGTTTGATCTGTTCAACTAAGGCATCTCCTGCCTCGATATCCACGCCCGCATCACGGTAGCTGATGGAAGTTTTATCTGAATTATTGGCGCTCACGAAGATTCTCGCTTTCTACAAAATTGGGTTATATCGTTATAATGGTATTTTAACCTAGAAAAAGCTGTTAAACGCTCAATTATCCTATTAAGCCGTTATGAACGTTCAACATTTCCACCTTAACTCAATTCACCCAATGGGTGAGAACGCTTTCACGTCGATTACACGGTTTTTGCAATGTCTGGCTACGTTACTCTTCGTTGCAGGGGGCGGCCATGCTGTCTCATCACGCCTTGCCATCCATCCCAAGAACCGCATACTCAACGTGATTAACTACTTTTTCTAGGTTTAACCAAAATAGTGAGCGCCTTCATGCAAAATCGTATTCCAGCTTGTTGGATTGCAGCCCTGCTCGTCTGCGTTCTGGTGTATTTGCTGGGTCCTATTCTCACGCCTTTTTTAATCGCAGCAATCTTGGCTTACATCGCCAATCCCCTAGTCAATCGAATTGATGCATTTCAATTTAAGCAATTCAGCCCCAGTCGCACACTCGCCACTTTCATTGTCATAATACTCATGCTCGCTGTGCTGATGCTGATACTCGTGATCGTTGTTCCTCTCATGCAGCAAGAGATTCTGATGCTGTCAAAAAAACTGCCAACCTACTTGGGGGCCATAAAATCCAATGTGGATCCTTGGTTGCAAACACATTTCGATATGGCACTCAATGTTGATTTTTCTCAACTCCAGCAAATGCTGACTGAGCACTGGCAAACAGCTGGCAATGTTGCTAAACACATTGCCCTTAGCATCAGCTCTCAAGGCATGACATTGATTGGCTGGCTGGCAAACATGATCCTGATTCCCGTGGTGCTGTTTTACCTGCTAGCCGACTGGAACATCATTATCGACAAGATCAGACATCTGGTTCCAAGAAATCTGATTGGAAAAACCAGCGAGATTGCCGCAGAAATCGATTCTGTGCTCGCCGAGTTTCTTCGTGGGCAACTCACGGTAATGCTATTAATGAGCGTTTTTTATTCCACTGGGCTGTGGATGATTGGGCTGGAATTCGCCTTGCCGATTGGAGTTCTCTCTGGTTTATTGGGTTTTGTGCCTTATATAGGCGTAGGCATCGGCTTCGGACTCGCCATCCTGTCCGGACTGTTACAGTTTGGCACTTTACATGACCTGATGCCAGTTTTAATCGTGTTCGGCGTAGGGCAGTTGGTCGAAAGTGTGGCGTTAACTCCATGGCTGATCGGTGACCGCATCGGACTACATCCGCTCGTTGTGATCTTTGCCTTGATGGCTGGCGGTCAGTTATTCGGCTTTGCTGGCGTTTTGCTGGCATTGCCCGTGTCTGCAGCAATTGCCGTGGGCTTTAGACACGCAAAAACTCAATATCTGCAAAGCCATTTTTATACAGGTAGCTCCCATTGAAGCAACTGCTGTTAGACATACAACCCCCGGCACCTCCAAAATTAGAGAACTTCATTGCAGGGCGTAATGCTGAGGCACTGCATAACATTCAGCAGGCAATTGACCCGGCATCTAGCGCCATACGCTTTATCTATCTTTGGGGTGAAACGGGCAGCGGAAAGACGCATTTAATTACCGCCTGCCAGGCACACAATGTCATCACCGTAGACGATGTGCACCTGCTTAACGAGGCAGATCAGATCGATCTTTTTAACACCTACAACCAGATACGTGATGACAACTTAGCTGGTCGCACATCCGAGCGCGCGCTTATCGTCACAGGCAACGCACCTCCCAGCCATATGGGTTTGCGTGACGATCTTTCTACGCGCTTAGCATGGGGTCTTGCTTATCAGCTTCACCCGCTTTCGGACGAAGAAAAAGCGCTCGCCTTGCGGCATCATGCAAGAATTCGTGGTATGCGCCTTCCCACCGAGGTCATTGATTACTGCTTGCGGTATCTGCACCGCGATTTACCTAACCTGATTGCCACCATCAATGCATTGGATGAATGGTCACTCACAACCAAAAAACCTGTGACAGTGCCCATGCTACGCAAGCTGTTACAGCTTAATCTAGAAATCTAAACCCTATTTGCAGGCATAATAATCTGTGTGTTGGCAATCTAGAGCTTGTGCCAAAGTAATTATCAACAAGATAGGTTATGATGACGCAAACTTTAGGGCACTAAGTGAGGACACTAAGTGCCCTTTAATTGAACGCTTCCTCGGGCAAGCACCTCTACTCTAAGAACTTATCGACCATGCTTCGCATTAACGAAATCAAACTTCCTATCGAGCTTGCTGACACGCTCAAACATCAAGACGAGCAAATCAAAGCCGCCCTGCTTAAACGATTGGAAATTCCTGAAAGTGATTTGATTGATTTCAGCATTTTTAAACGCGGTGTGGATGCACGTAAATCTCATGCGATTCTGTATGTCTATAATCTGGACGTACAAGCGAAAAACGAAGCCAATCTTTTGGCTAAATTCAAAAAAGACCCGCATGTAAAGCCTGCCCCGGACACTAACTATCACTTCGTTGCTATGGTAAACAGTTCTAGTGCCATAGCATCGAAGAGCAGCGAAAATTCGAATGAGAAGTTGAGACAAGGCACCCACGAGCAAGGCGCACAGGTCGTACAGGGAGTATGGCAAGCGTCGAACGAGGCAGGCAACACCATATCGACAAAGCAAACGCATTTACAGCAAAGGCCGGTGATTGTAGGCTTTGGCCCTGCCGGCATCTTTGCGGCGCTTATTCTTGCCCAGTCTGGCTTCAAGCCCATCGTGCTGGAACGCGGTAAGGAAGTGCGTAAACGTACACAGGATACTTGGGGATTGTGGCGCAAAAATATGCTTAATCCGGAATCGAATGTACAGTTTGGCGAAGGGGGTGCGGGGACGTTCTCTGATGGCAAACTTTACAGTCAAATCAAAGATCCAAAGCATTATGGTCGAAAAGTGATACAAGAATTCGTAAAGGCGGGCGCGCCCGAAGAAATCATGTATGTCAGCCACCCACATATTGGCACCTTTAGATTGGTAGGCATGGTGGAAGAAATGCGAAAAACCATCATTGCACTTGGCGGTGAGGTCCGGTTCGAATCGCGTGTGGAAGATATCGAGATCGAACTTGGTGAGGTGCAGGCAGTGGTGCTGCAAACTGGCGAGCGCATTGCCACCAACCATTTAATACTTGCCGTGGGCCACAGCGCACGCGACACTTTTGAGATGATTTATAAACGTGGTGTTTACGTTGAGGCCAAGCCGTTTTCGATTGGCTTCCGTATCGAGCACCCGCAATCGCTCATTGATAGAGCTAGATACGGCAAGAGTTATAGTGAGGATTTGCTTGCCAAGCTGGGCGCGGCAGATTACAAGCTGGTACACCATGCTAAAAATGGGCGTAGCGTATATAGCTTTTGCATGTGCCCAGGTGGCGCCGTAGTTGCTGCGACCTCGGAACCCAATCGCGTAGTGACTAACGGCATGAGCCAATACTCGCGTAACGAGCGTAACGCCAATGCGGGCATCGTGGTTGGCATTACCCCTGAAGTCGATTATCCTGACAATCCCCTCGCCGGCATGGAGTTGCAACGCCAGTTAGAAAGCCATGCTTTTTTATTGGGCGGTAGCAATTACAATGCACCTGGTCAATTGATTGGGGATTTTCTGGCCAACAGACCTTCGACGCAATTCGGCAGCGTTATGCCATCCTACAAACCGGGCGTGCATCTGACCAATTTAGACACCGCTTTGCCGGAATTCGCCATCAGTGCAATCCGTGAAGCAATTCCGGAATTCGCAAAACAGATCAAAGGGTTCGATTTTGCAGAAGGCGTGCTAACCGGTGTGGAAACACGCACCTCAAGCCCGATTCGTATCAAACGTGATGATGAAACCTTACAGAGCATCAATACCAAAGGCTTGTATCCATGCGGCGAAGGCGCTGGCTATGCGGGCGGAATTCTCTCCGCTGGTGTGGATGGTATCAAAGTGGCTGAAGCAGTTGCACTGAGCATCAGTGCACAACCCAGCGCAACATTAAAACAATAGCCAATGTCACTAAAGTCACTTTTTAATGTCACAATGCTGTCGTAAAGTTTTGTCACAACTTTAACTATCAGGAGAGATGCAATGAAAGCAAATGTTGGCGGTATTGATAAGATTTTAAGAGTGGTCGTTGGTGTGGCATTAATCGCTTGGGTTGCTGCTGCCGGTGGCCCGATGTGGGCGTGGATTGGCGTTGTGCCACTTGCCACTGGCCTAATGAGCTTTTGTGGGCTTTATAGCATTCTTGGCATTAACACCTGTAAAGCAAAATAATGCCGATCTAATTGTGTACTGAAGCTTCAGTACAAAGGTGAGTATCTTTTAAGTAAAATCATCTTATACCCAAACCTCACTTGTGAGAAAATATACCTGAGTGTAATATTCAAGTATTCTTTTGTGTACGTTGTCTTATAGCCAATCGTCACACTTGCTCTATCAACTTTATTCAACAGGGCGCTTCTATAAACGCAGGATTTGAGATGCAGTACAAGGCGCACACCCGCATGGGGCGTCCCCAACCTCGCTAAATGCTGAAGCATTAAGTCGGTTGTGACGGAACGCAGAAGCTGAGATAGTATGCAGTATACAGCGAGGTTGCGACAACGCAGTTGCGGTGCAGACTAACCTTTAGGTTATGTCGTAACCAAAAAACCGCGCAACGCAGTAATGCGCTCAAAGAATGTATTTATAGAAGTGCCCAACAATTTATAGGAGAAAACGATGGCCGTATTAGTAGGAAAACCAGCACCCGACTTCACCGCTGCAGCGGTAATGGGCAATAACGAAATCAATGAGAGCTTCAATTTAGCGAGCTACATTAAAGGCAAAGAAGCTGTTATTTTCTTTTACCCCTTAGATTTCACATTTGTTTGTCCTTCAGAGCTGATTGCTTTTGATCATCGCTTGGCTGATTTCAAAAGCCGTGGCGTTGAAGTGATTGGTGTTTCAATTGACTCACACTTTACTCACTTGGCATGGAAAAACACACCCATCAACAACGGTGGTATCGGCCAAGTGGGCTACCCGCTGGTGGCTGACATCAAACATGACATCTGTAAGGCCTATGATGTTGAGGCCAATGGAGGTGTCGCTTACCGTGGCTCATTCTTGATTAATAAAGCAGGTGTGGTGGTACATCAGGTTGTAAACGACTTGCCTTTAGGTCGTGACATTGATGAAATGCTACGCATGGTTGACGCACTGCAATTCTTTGAAGCCAACGGTGAGGTATGTCCAGCAGGCTGGAAAAAAGGCAAAGCCGGTATGAACGCTTCAACGGAAGGCGTAGCGAAATACTTGGCTGAAAACGCTAAAGACCTGTAATCCATCAAACGGGATTGCAAATGACAAGCAGGGCTGCGCAAGCGCCCTGCTTTTTTATGCCGATTATCAAGCCTGCGTGACTGCAATCTTTTGAGTAGCACTTTCGCCAAGATTGTCATGCCAAGTCACTTCAACGATATCGCCCACCTGAGCCCCTTGCAGGTAGAACGTAAGATACGGATTCTTAGAGATTCCAGTGCCCCATTGTGCCTCAAGCACAATCTTTCCATTCCAAGTCGCGGTGAGTAACTGCACGAAATGTGCAGGGATCAGCCTGTCGGAGTCGTCTTTTCTGCGACCAGTTTCCATGGGGTGGCTGATCAACACCTTCACCTCAAGCAACCCGTCCTTTAGCTGGGCACGCATTTTCATATTGTCTGCATTCATCTTAGCCACATCCATTTGAAAGTACGATGACGTTTTTTGAATGGGTGAAATAACGTTCAGCAGACTTGACCACCACTTTGATTTCCGAGTTCTCTGCCATCTTGATCCTCGTTACTACAAATGGCTGCGCCCCATTGTTGAATATAAAATTAGCGATTAACGGGTTTGGATTGTTTTCCACAAATATCGCAATTGCCTCTGTTTGGGGAATATGGCTCCTTACTTCCACCTGCACGATGGCGCCATTTTCTGCACGCTCAGGTGCAACAATTTCAATTAGCTGGCTTGGAATTTCAGCGTTAATTTGCAGATGCCTGCTAGCATCTTGTAACCGTGTAGATTCGAAAGCGGCTTTATTCCACAAGGCTGCCAATACCTTTATTGGCGCCAATGTGGCAAGTGTCAATATACCCAGCAAAAAGTCTCTTCGTTTCACTGTCTCTTTACTCCCAGAAGTTTGCTTTCTTTTCTTTGCCCTGCATCTGCCGTAACCGCTTTAACCGCGCTTCTACAATGGATTTCTGATAAAAATCACCATCATTGGCCTTACTCGCCAAATCCATCTGCTCGATTGCTCGCGTCAAATCGTACTTTCTGAAATAAGCATCACTTTGCGCCTGATGTCTGAGTAGTACTTTATCCTGCATTGTGTAGGCTTTGGCCAATAGCTCGAATAGCATCGCGTCATCGGGGTACAAAGCCTGCTTATCCTTAATCAGAGCGATGACTCTTTCCGGTTGTTTGATCGCCAGAAAATGCTCGGCATAGCCATAAATCAGGGCAAGATTGCCAGGGTAGACATTCAATGCTGATGCGTATTGACGTTCTGCCTGCTGAGGGTTGTTTTGGGCTACTAATAGCCTCGCTGCTAGATTTTCTATCATGGCATGTTTTGGTGCATGCTGCCTCAGCCACCCCAGTTCCTTTTCCGTATTGACGACATCATTTTTTAACAGATAGGCAGTTGCTAATCCAAAGTGTTCAGCAGCCTCGTGACTATAACGCTGCTCACGGATATTCTGCTCAAACAGATCGATTGCCGCTTGCAAACTACCCTGAGATGCGCGCAACTTGGCTCGCACATAGTAAAACTCAACGCTATCTGTCACTTGTCGGTAGGGCATCTGCTCTACACGGTTGGCAACGTCAGCAATACGCTCCGTGGTCAATGGGTGAGTCCGCAAAAAACTTGGCGCTCCGCCTTCAATGAAACGCGTCCCTCGCTGTAGCGTATTGAAAAATTGCGGCATGGCACGCACATCAAAACCGCCACTATCCAAAATTTGCAAGCCGATACGGTCCGCCTCCCGCTCGTGTTCACGGGTGTAGTCTAGCTGACTTTGCACACCCATCGCACTTGCGGTTGTCATGGCCCCACTCGCCAACTGTGGATTTGAGCGTGACAGCAACAAGGCCAGCGCAACACCGGCTAGATTCTTAAACGTATCATACTTCTGCGAAGCCAGCATGCGCGCTAAATGCCGCTGAGTCACGTGGCCGATTTCATGCCCCAATACACTCGCCAGCTCAGACTCACTATTAGCACTCAGCATCAGGCCAGTATGCACCCCAATCACCCCCCCAGGCATCGCAAATGCATTGATGGAGCGATCTTGCACCACAAAAAAATTGAACTTCTGTTGCCGATCAGGACCATTGGCAACCAGCCTAGCTCCCAGCGCCTTCAGGTAATCTGTGACCTCAACATCATGCAACACCTCATCACTCACGGCGACTTCTCGCAGAATCTGCTCAGCAATCGCGCGCTCCTGCAACGGAGATAACACCGTGGCAGAAACATCGCCAAGATCAGGCAACTCATTGGCCTGCAACATTGAGCAATGTAGCGACAAAGCCACAGTTAGGATAATAATTGGTGTTTTTAATTTCATTGTTGCTATGATAGCGTTTTGTTGCATCGGTTCATCAAAAATCTGCGCTCAATATGAAGAATACCTCCTATGAAAACCCTTACACACTTTGATAACAGCGGCCAAGCCCACATGGTAGATGTCGGAGAAAAAGCTGAAACGCATCGCATTGCCGTTGCAACAGGTCGCATCAGCATGTTACCTGACACGCTCAAACTCATTCAGCAGGGTAATAGCAAAAAGGGTGATGTCCTCGGCATTGCTCGTATCGCGGCGATCCAAGCCAGTAAAAGAACGGCCGAATTGATCCCGCTATGTCACCCGATTGCCTTGACGCGCGTTGCCGCAGATTTTGAAGTGATAGAAGCCTCCTCCAGCATCTTATGTACAGTCACCGCAGAAACCCATGGCAAAACCGGCGTGGAAATGGAAGCGCTCACCGCAGTTAGCACAGCGCTACTCACCATTTACGACATGTGCAAGAGTGTAGATCGCGCTATGACCATCTGTGATATCCGCTTGCTCGGGAAACATGGTGGCAAATCTGGTGATTGGGTGGCCAAAGAGTAAGCGCCCTTACAAATTCTTGCGCTATAATTAACCAAGCTAACGACTAAGAGTAATTGAGATGACACAGACAGTAAATCTAGACACAAGATTCAATACCCCCCGCGAAGCGGCACGTTTTAATATGATAGAACAACAAATTCGCCCTTGGGATGTGCTGGATGCATCCGTGCTGAGCGTGTTAGATCAAGTGCCACGCGAGCATTTTGTGGCTGAGTCACAACAGGGGCTGGCATTTGCGGACATCGAGCTGCCTATCGGTGAGGGTCAAACAATGCTGTCACCCAAGCTGGAGGGTCGGATATTACAGACAATCGGCGTCAAGAAAGCTGATCGAATTTTGCTGGTGGGCACAGGAAGCGGTTATCTGACTGCCCTGCTGGCTACCTTGGGGGCGCATGTGGATGCCGTCGAGATTTATCCAGCGTTGTCTAATCTAGCTCAGTACCGCCTACAATCTCAGAATATTCATAACGTAACGCTGCATATCGGCGATGCTTCACGTGGGTTTGTCGGTGGGGGCCCTTATGATGTGATTGTATTTGCAGGCGCTTTGCATCTGCATCCACAAGCGGCAGAAAAGATGCTGAGCGTAGGGGGGCGTTTATTTGCCGTCGTTGGTGATGCGCCCATAATGCAAGCAACACTGACTCAGCGCATCGCAGAGAACGATTACCGACATGAGGTAGTGTTTGAAACATGCCTGCCCTCACTGGAAAATGCACCACAAGCTACTAAATTTGAGTTCTAGTGAATAGATCCGTGACAAAATTGGCGAGTGGATTGTTAGTAAGCTTGTTACTCAGTGTCGCAACTTATGTCCATGCAGATGTCCATGTAGAAAATCAGCCTTATTCACTGCTCGATATCTACCAGCAAGCGCTGGCACATGACCCCACACTTGCGTCTGCACTAAGTGCCAATCGGGCGGCACAGGAGATTATCGAGCAGGGCAAAGCCTTATACCGTCCTACGGTTAACTTTAACGCGGGCGTGAGTGCCTCACAGACGGATATCAAGTTTACAGGTGCCGGATTTAATGCCTTTAGAACCGAGGGTAGGCAAAATTTTGAAGGCTACAATTATGGTGTTGAGCTGCGTCAGCCGATTTACCGTAAGCAGAATTTGGTACAAATTGATCAAAGTCAGATACAGGTAAGCCAAGCAGATAAACAGTTACATTTGAGCCAGCAAGATTTGATGCTCAGAGTGACGCAGAACTATTTTGATGTGCTGATGGCTCAAGACCGGATTGAACTGATCATTGCTCAAAAAACTGCGATTCAAAGCCAATTAGAGCAAGCAAAGGCCAATTTTGAGGTCGGTACTGCGACCATTACCGATGTCAATGAAGCGCAGGCACGTTTTGATTTGATTACAGCGCAAGAAATTGCCGCCATAAACGAACATCAAGTCGCTAAATATGCCGTGCAGGCAATCACAGGGGAAATGCCACAAAAGCTAGCCACTGTAAAAGCAGATATTAAGGTGAAGCGACTGGAGCAAAGTCTAGAGAAGTGGCTAGAAGTGGCGATGCAGAACAACCTGACGATCCAAATCCAGCAAGATACTGTGAAGTTGAACGAGCAGGAAATAGCACGTGCTAATGCTGGACATTTACCTACGCTGGATGCTGTGGCAAGTTACACAGATATTTATTCAAATGGCGGTACTGCTGGTGTTGGCCAAGATTTGACTAACGGTACCATTGGCTTGCAACTTCAAATCCCAATCTACCAAGGTGGTGCAATCAGTTCACGTGCACGTCAGGCTGTATTGAATCAGCAAAAAGCGCAAGATGATGTGGAAATAGCGCGCCGTCGAACTGAGCTCGATACACAGCGCGCTTACCTTAACTTAGAGACCAGCATCGCGCAGGTGAAAGCTTTCGAGCAGGCGCTTAGTTCCAGCCAGAGTCAGTTAGATTCAACCAAGTTAGGTTATGAGGTGGGCGTGCGAACCAGTGTGGATGTGCTTAATGCACAACAGCAGTTATTCAGCGCAAAGCGTGATTTGCTACAGGCACGTTATGGTTATCTCGCTAATATCATTCGCTTGAAGGCTACAACTGGCGTGGTTGCAGAAGTAGACCTTGCTGATATCAACCAACAGTTGGTGCTTGCCGACCACTAATATGAACTCCATTTCGCTAAAAGCACAGGTCAATACAAGCCAGTTCATGCTGGTGGATATGCAGGTACAATTAGCGGTTGCTATGCCTCAAGAAAACATGGCAGCAGTGGTAAAAAATTGCGGCACACTGCTGCAATCGGCACGTCTACTCAATGTGCCGATCATCATCACCGAGCAATATCCTAAGGGCTTAGGGCACACGTTAGCGGAATTGTCGGCGCAGTCTGTCGGTATCCAACCGATAGAGAAAAAAGCCTTTTCATGCGTTCAAGAACCGAGGTTTAAGCGCCAGCTTACAGGTGATCATCCTCAGATCATACTTGCGGGCATGGAGGCGCATATCTGTATAGTACAGACTGCGCTGGATTTGCGCGCGATAGGCAAGCAAGTGTTTATTGTGGAAGATGCCGTTGTTTCGCGTAATCCAGCTAATAAAGCTAACGCTCTGGCTAGAATGCGCGATGCAGGCTGCATCGTCACGAATACGGAGTCAGTGATGTTTGAATGGCTTGCTGTGGCTGAAGGGGATGTCTTCAAGGCGCTGGTCAAGTTAATTCGCTAATCCATTAAAAATTCACATGGGATGTGAGTCCGAGTTGTTACCTTGAAGACCAGTTGACATCTGTACGCCTTGGGTACGCGTGGTGCAGATGGATGGTTAATCGAGGCAAAGCGAGCGGTGGCTGGCGTTGGAAAAGTTCATTGACGCGTCATGATGCCGGTATGGGTGCCGGAGAAGTGTTCTTGATGAGCGGTCTGCGCGTACTTTCCTGGTCTAGTTGCGCATCAAGGTTTGGATCAGTTTTAGCGTATGTTGAGTAGCCCCCTGATTGGCGGCAGTAAAGCTGCGTGCGTTCTCTGACATTAACTGCTGTCTAGATTGACGTGCGAATAGCGCATCAATGTGTTTCGTCAGTTCTGCACTATTTTGTACTTGTATGGCCGCCCCTGCAGCGGTCGCAAGTTTGGTGACTTGATCGAAATTAAAGGTATGTGGACCAATCAGCACGGGCTTTCCCATGCTTAAAGCTTCAATTGGGCTCTGCCCGCCTAGCGGCAACAGGCTTCCGCCGATGAATGCGATATCACAAGCGCCGTAGTAGGTGAACATCTCACCCATGGTGTCGCCCAGTATGTGTGTGATTTCAGGGCTGACATGGCTGTCTTGATGCAAAGCTGAGCGTCTCAAATAACTTAGTTTGCGGTGATTTAGCAATGTTTCTACAGCATCAAAGCGTTGCGGGTGGCGAGGCACAATCACGGTGAGTAGGTTTTGTGTATTGAGATTCTCGACAGCATTCAAGACCATCTCTTCTTCACCTTCTCTGGTGCTGGCAGCCAAAAATACCGGGCGGTCTTGCCCAAAAGCGGTACGCATTTGATTGCCGTTAGCCTCGGCTTGGGCAGGAGGCGCGACATCGAATTTTAAATTACCGGTCACGTTCACTTTGGGGGCCCCTAATTCTTCCAGGCGCTGTGCATCGTACTCAGTCTGTGCGGCAATCGCTGATAAGTTGTGTAAACCTTCGTTTACCAATGCCCCCAGCTTTTTATATCCGCGCGAAGATTTCTCGGATAGACGTGCATTGACCAGTAGGAGTGGAATGGCCTGCTGTTTGCACTGGGCAATCAGGTTGAACCAGAGCTCAGTCTCCATGATAATGCCGATATCGGGTTGAAAATTATTCAAGAAGCGCTTGACCGCACCAGGTGTGTCGTAAGGAAGGTAAGTTCGCATCACCGCATCGCTAAATAATTGCTCACTAGCTGCGCGACCAGTTGGCGTGGTATGGGTCAGCAATATCTGATGATTCGGGTATTCATCAAGCAAAGCTCGAATGAGTGGTTCTGCCGCACGTGTTTCACCCACAGAAACACTATGTAGCCAAATGACAGGCTTGATCGGTTTGAATAGATAATAGCCGTAGCGCTCATGCCAGTGCGACAGATATTCAGGTTGTTTTCTTGCGCGCCACAATAGCTTCAGCGGCGTGAGTGGCAGTAGGACATATAGCAAAAATGTGTAGATGCTTCGGTTCATGACTAGAATCAATGAGTCCTGACTTTGATTGATGCAACATTTTCTCACATATCATTCATCGAGAGCGATTTCTAATTTCACAGTATTTTTAAACCCATAAAATTAGATGCTGGGTTGTAAGCCAATGCTGGCGCGAGCTTGCCAATTTGCAAGTGGAGATCGCATTAAAAATTAAAAATATTCCCCCAAAAACTTCTTGACCGACCACTACTAAATGATTAAATTAACAAAAAAACACAACATATTGTGTTTTAGTTACATTCAGACCCATGGCGCTACCCATTGTCTGAATGCTGAAATTCAATAATTTTATTAATCAGACACGATAGCCACTGGTCAACCCCGTGGCTTTGGTTTCATCATAGGGAGTGATTCATGTTAAAGGTCGTTGATACTGCTAAATCTGCAAATGCCGATGCTGAAAGGGAGATTCCAATTCAGCCAGTTTCATTGGATATTTGGGATAAAAAGTATCGATTGAAGACAAAGTCAGGCGAACATGTCGACACTGACATGGATGCCTCATTTGCACGTGTAGCCCGTGCCTTGGCTGATGTAGAAACGACCGATGAAAAGCGTGCTGAATGGCATGAGAAATTCTTATGGGCATTACGCAAAGGTGCGATTCCTGCAGGTCGCATCACTTCTAATGCTGGCGCGCTTGAACACAAGCCGGCAACCTCTACCATCAACTGCACGGTGTCTGGCGTCATCTCCGATAGCATGGACGATATTCTAGGCAAAGTGCATGAGGCTGGCCTTACCCTCAAGGCAGGTTGCGGCATCGGTTACGAGTTCTCAACACTGCGCCCGAAAGGTGCGTTTGTGGCAGGCGCCGGCGCCTATACCAGCGGTCCGCTGTCATTTATGGATATTTACGACAAGATGTGCTTCACAGTGTCCTCAGCTGGCGGTCGCCGTGGCGCACAAATGGCCACGTTTGATATTTCACACCCTGACGTGACCGATTTCATCAAAGCCAAACGCGAGAACGGCCGTTTGCGTCAGTTCAATCTGTCCTGCCTGATTACCAAAGAGTTCATGGAGGCGGTCAAAGCGGATGCTGAATGGAAGCTGGCTTTTCCAGTCACTGAGAAAGAAGCCATTGTTGATGGTTTGAACACCAACGATGACAGCCAGGTGGTGTGGCGCGAGTGGCCAATTAAAGGCAAATACTTAACCAAGACCGAAGGTAAAGATGCCGGCAAAGTCGCCTGCCGAATCTACAAGACCATCAAGGCACGTCGCCTGTGGGATGTCATCATGTCGTCAACCTATGACTTTGCTGAGCCAGGTTTCATTTTGATTGACCGCGTCAATGAAATGAACAATAACTGGTTCTGTGAAAACATCCGCGCGACCAATCCATGCGGTGAGCAACCGCTCCCGCCTTATGGTGCCTGCCTGTTAGGTTCTATCAATTTAACACGTTTTGTCAGAAAACCATTCACGGATGAAGCCTATTTTGACTGGAAAGAATATCGCGAGGTGGTGGGTGTGTTCACCCGCATGCTAGATAATGTCGTGGAGATCAATGGTCTACCCTTACAACAACAACGCGATGAGATCATGCGCAAACGCCGTCATGGCATGGGCTACTTAGGCTTGGGTTCCAGCTTAACCATGATGAAAATGAAATACGGTGAAGAAGACTCCATCAAATTTACCGAAGAAGTCACCCGCGTCATGGCTGAAGAAGGCTGGAACGTAGGGGTGCAACTGGCAGAAGAAAAAGGTCCAGCACCGATTATGGATGAGAAATTTGAAGTGACTGCCGACATGATGCGCCTACGCCCAGAAATGGCTGCCGATGGCATCAAAGTCGGTCAAAAGATCGCCGGTAAGGTCTTATTGGGTAAATACAGCCGTTACATGCAGCAATTTCCTGAAGGCTTGCGCAACCAGATTGCCGCTAAAGGGGTACGCTTCACCCACCATAGCTCCATCGCCCCAACTGGTACCATCTCACTGTCATTGGCGAATAATGCCAGCAACGGGATTGAACCGTCATTTGCTCACCACTATGCGCGCAACGTGATTCGTGAAGGCAAAAAATCCAAAGAAAAAGTCGATGTGTTCTCTTATGAGCTATTGGCTTACCGCGAGTTGGTGAACCCCAATGCCATGCCATTTAGCGACAAGCCTGAAGAGCAATTGCCGGATTACTTCCTAGACTCTTCCACCATCATGGCCAAAGCCCACGTGGATATTCAAGCGGCATCACAAAAGTGGATTGACAGCTCAATCTCAAAAACCATCAACGTGCCGACCGATTATGATTTTGAAGACTTCAAAAATATTTATCTTTACGCATACGATAAAGGTCTAAAAGGGTGCACCACCTTCAGATTCAACCCAGAAGCGTTCCAAGGTGTATTGGTGACCGAGAAAGATTTAGAGAATACCACCTACAAATTCACGCTAGAAGATGGCACTGAGATTGAAGTCAAAGGCAACGAAGAGATTGAATATGACGGCGAAACACACTCAGCAGCCAATTTGTATGATGCTTTGAAAGAGGGCTATTACGGCAAATTCTAAATTTAGCTGCTTAAAACTACTATGCTCATGATTGCGTTGTTAAAAACTGGTTTTAAATCCTCATGTACTTCAATGTACATTCCGGTTCAAAACCAGTTTTCGCCTAGCACTCATTTCGCGCGTAACGTTTTAACCCAGCTAAATTAAAAATAACAATCCCCTCGCCCGCTTGCGGGAGAGGGCTCGGGTGAGGGAGATCCTTAACCAAAAGAGGAGAATAATATGACTATCAAAATTGAAAAGAAAATCGTTAGCTACAATCTGGTAACGGAAGAAGACAAAGCAAAAGTCAGGGCAGAAGAGGTAAAAGCACAGGAGATATCCAATATTATTCCACTGGGCGAACCGCTCGGTCGCCCAGAAAAACTCGTAGGCAACACTTACAAGATCAAAACCCCCGTTACAGAGCACGCGCTGTATATCACCATTAACGACATCGTGATGCATGAAGGCACACCACAAGAACATCGTCGCCCGTTTGAAGTCTTCATTAACTCCAAGAACATGGAGCACTTTCAATGGATCGTTGCCCTCACGCGCGTCATGTCGGCTGTATTCCGTAAAGGCGGAGATGTAACATTCTTGGTTGAAGAGCTCAAAAGCGTATTTGAGCCGAGTGGAGGATACTTCAAAAAAGGAGGAAAGTTCGTGCCAAGCCTAGTCGCTGAGATTGGCGAAGTGGTTGAACAACACCTGCAAGAAATTGGCATGCTAAAAAAACAAGGGCTGGATGAGCATCAACAAAAACTGATTGATGAAAAAAAAGCGGAATATCTGGAAAAACATGCTAAATCTGGCGAAGAAATGAATGACGAAGGATTTCCCAAAGGTGCGCAGCTATGCAAGAAATGCAACACCAAAGCCAGCATCATTATGGACGGCTGCCTCACCTGTTTAAATTGCGGTGAATCCAAGTGCGGTTAAGCAACAATCTTACCAACAAATTGTGTGGGTTACACCATAAGCTGCAAGTTTTGACCACATAAGTTGCAAGTGAATATCCCCGTAGGCAAATTGTTTACGGGGATATTTTTTAACGACCAAGATTGAGATTATTATGTGTTTTCAACAGAGTCTTAAAATTGGCTGATATATCAGTATCAGAAAAATTCAAAAATTCATTATCAAAGCGTAACTATTATGCATAAACCTGCAATTACCCAAGTACCCATTGATGTGACTATTGCAGCTCGCTGGAGCGGGCGTGCTTATGATGCTACAAAGAGTGTTAGTCAAGATCAGGTGATTGCACTACTTGAGGCGGCAAGATGGGCACCTTCTTGCTTTGGTGATCAGCCTTGGCGTTTTGTCGTTTGGAATAAAAACACAGACGCGGCAAGTTGGCAGCAAGCGTTTTATTGTCTAGTGCCAGGTAATCAGGCTTGGGCAAAAGATGCACCATTACTCTTATTGGTGTGCGCGGATACGCTATTTAGGCATAACCAAAAGCCTAATCGTTTTGCACAGTATGATACGGGCGCAGCTGCAGAAAATCTATGTTTGCAGGCATTCAGTATGGGGTTAATGGCACATCAGATGGGTGGTTTTGACTCAGACAAAGTACGTTCTACCTTTAATATCCCAGAGCAGTACACTTTGATGGCAATGATATCGGTTGGTTACCCAGCGGATATTGCAACCCTAGAAGGCGATGTGTTGGCGAGAGAGACTGTTGAGCGTGTGAGAAAGCCTTTGTCTGAGCTGTTTTTTGCCAATCGTTGGAATCAACCGGTAGTTTAGGAAGGGCTCTAAAGTGGAAATGTGTCTTAACTTAATGAGCGAGCTCTGCTAAACTCTTAACCTAACGTTAAGGGCGCATTCTATAAATTCAGATGCTCAAGCGATGAAAGCAGGCAATCAGCGAAGCTGATGCTCGCAAAAAATATATTTGTAGAAGTGCCCGTTAATTATTAATTTTAGGATGTCATCATGGCAGTCGTTTCACTCAATAAACAAAATTTTAAAGAAACAATCGAAAACAATGCTTTTGTGATTGTTGATTTCTGGGCGCCATGGTGTGATCCATGCGTTGCATTTTCACCGACTTTTGAGGCTGCCGCTGAGAAAAACCCTGATATTTTGTTTGGCATGGTCAATACTGAACTCAACCCTGAAATCGCTGAATATTTTGAAGTGAATCAGGTTCCAGGTATCCTGGTGATTCGTGAACAAGCGGGAATTCATGCGCAGGTAGGGGAGATTGGCGCGCCAGCTTTTGATGCGATCATCCAATGGGCGCGTGATTTTGATATGACAGCGGTACGTGAGTATTACAAAACGCAGACTAGTCAGGCGAACTAATGTCGAATAGTGTGTTGATATCGCAAAACAGAATCACTCTGTAATGGCGGTCAGGGATTCTTGCGCTCTTTAAGCTTGAATGAATGCACTAGCCCTGTTTAGTGGGGGTGGGGTGCCCGTGCTCACTATCCAGCAGGCTGTAATAGTTGGAGGGTTCAAGGACGGTTGGCACCGCTTCTGTCTCGGTATGTGGATGGTCTTTGCTGTAATGCAGGCCGCGACTTTCTTTGCGCGCCATGGCACTTTTTACGATCAGTTCAGCCACTTGTAGCAGGTTGCGTAACTCAATTAAATCATTGCTGACTTTGAAGTTGCTGTAGAACTCATGCACTTCATCGCGCAACATGTGAATACGGTGTAATGCGCGGCTCAGGCGTTTATCGGTGCGAACGATGCCCACATAATTCCACATAAATCTGCGCAGTTCATCCCATGTGTGTGCGATGAGCACTTCTTCATCGGCATCGGTCACGCGGCTTTCATCCCAGTCGGGTAGCTTAGGGGTGGGTCTGTCGGGTTGGGCGAGAATATCTTTTGCTGCAGCCTGACCAAATACCAAGCATTCCAGCAAGGAGTTGCTGGCAAGGCGGTTCGCACCGTGCAGGCCGGTACAGGCGGTTTCGCCGATGGCGTACAGGTTATTGATATCGGTATGGCCTGATTCATCCGTCATAACTCCGCCACAGGTGTAGTGGGCGGCTGGTACGACAGGGATCTGCTCTTTGCTGATGTCAATGCCTAGTTGCAGGCAACGTCGATAAATGTTGGGGAAATGCCCCTGGATGAACTCAAGCGGTTTGTGGCTGATGTCCAGATAAACACAGTCGATACCACGCTTCTTGATTTCAAAGTCAATCGCTCGTGCTACCACGTCGCGTGGGGAAAGCTCTTCTCGTGGGTCATGGTCAGGCATAAAGCGGGTGCCGTCAGGCAATTTGAGCAAACCGCCTTCGCCACGCACGATTTCGGAGATTAGAAAGGTCTTTGCATGCGGGTGAAACAGACAGGTGGGGTGGAATTGTATGAACTCCATGTTAGCGACCCTGCAACCAGCGCGCCAAGCCATGGCAATACCGTCGCCAGTGCTGATGTCCGGATTTGTGGTGTAGAGGTAAACTTTGCCAGCTCCGCCAGTGGCTAGCACGGTATGTTGAGCACCAATTGTGATGACCTTGCCTGTAGTGTTGTCGAGCACATAGGCACCCAGGCAGGTGTTGCTATTGAACAGCTCAACGTCATAGTCCTTGACCTTTTTCGTAGTAATCAGATCGACAGCGATATGATTCTCGAGCAGGGTGATATTCGGGTGTTGCCTGACTTTTTCTGCTAGGGTGGTCTGTACTGCATGCCCGGTGGCGTCTGCGGAGTGGATGACGCGGCGATGGCTGTGCCCGCCTTCTCGGGTGAGGTGATAGCCGCTGTCGTCCTGCTCTCTGGTAAAACCAACCCCCTGTTCGATCAGCCAGTCGATGGTTTCTTTGCCGTGCTCGACCACTTTTCGTGTGACTGCGCCATCACATAAGCCCGCCCCCGCAACCAGTGTATCTTGAATATGTGCATCGATGGAGTCGTCATCGTTAAGTACTGCGGCGATGCCGCCTTGGGCCCAGTTGCTGGCAGAATCATTGATTCTACGTTTGCTGATCAAGCAGATTTTTTTGTTGGTTGCAGTGCGCAAAGCCAGCGATAGCCCAGCAAGACCGCTACCGATGATGAGAACGTCAAATTGCCGCATAGGTGTAGTAAATATTTCCTCGTGAGTGAGTCTACCATGGATGGAACTAACGTGAGTGTAACTTGGTCAGTGTAAAAGGCAAGCGTAAACATACAATATCAAGCACGCCATGCGGGATTGATAGTGGTAATCAACATAAGGATCATTCGATGATAGAAGCCAATAAAATCGAGAGGGCGGCACAAATTCGTTATATTCAACCCTCGCGCTGGGGGTATACTAACACTCATGCGGATTCACAGTCACAGTTCGGCCCGAGCGAGCCTAAGCAACCCACGGTTGCGGTGGGTGATATGACCATCGCAGGTAGTCGAGAGATTGATCAGGAGCTCGTGTTACGCGCGCAACGCGGCGATAAGCGTGCTTTCGGATTGCTGGTCGATAAATATCAGAGAAAATTAGCCAGATTGGTGTCGCGGATGGTGCGCGATCAGTCCGAGATCGAAGATGTGGTGCAGGAAGCCTTTATTAAGGCATATCGGGCATTGCCAAACTTTCGTGGAGACAGTGCTTTTTATACTTGGCTCTATCGTATCGGTATCAATAGCGCTAAGAACCATCTTATCGCCTTAGGTCGCAGACCCACTGTGAGTACCGACATTGAGATTGAAGATGCCGAGCATTTTGAGTCTGGCGATGAGTTGCGCACCATAGATACGCCTGAATCCAGCATGATGACTAAAGAAATTGCCAAAACGGTGAATGATACCGTGGCAGATCTGCCCGCGGAGCTACGTGAAGCCATTACTTTGCGTGAGATAGAAGGGTTAAGTTATGAGGAAATCGCAACCATCATGAACTGCCCGATAGGCACGGTAAGGTCACGGATTTTTAGGGCGCGTGAAGCAATCGCTCAAAAATTGAGACCACTGTTGGACACGCCGGAAAATAAGCGCTGGTGAGGTTGAAGGGCGAGAAGTGAAGGTAATGAGGAGTGAGAAATGACAGAACAAATATCGGCCTTAATTGACGATGAGCTATCGCATGAGGAGGTGATGCGGGTGATGAGTAACTGGCAATCGAGTCGGCAGAATGTTGAGGCGTGGGGGCGATATCATCTGATTGGTGATGCCATGCGGGGTTCAGTAAGTCTCAGTTCCGATTTTAAACAGAACTTGATGAATAAGCTTGAGCTGGAGCCCACAGTCCTAGCTCCCAGCGCTCATCAGGAAAAATCAAGCAAACTGATTGAATTTAAAGAAAAAATGCCAAGAGTATGGTCGATGGCGGCATCGGTTGCTGCGATTATGTTGGTTGGTTGGATGGCGATGGATCAGTATGTAAACTCTACTGACGGATTCGCCGTAAGTTCGGCTATGCGGGGAGTTGTTCCAGAAACAGTGGTTTTGACACAGCCGATTCCGTCAGAGTATTTGGCAGCGCACCATACACTCGCTCCTTCGGCTAGTTCCTACTACGTGCAGACAGTCAGCTACGCGGAGTGATCGGATGATGTTGATAGGCTTGTCCAGATGGGGTGGCGGATTGTTGTGTATGCTCTTGATGGTCACTTTGTCGGTGTGCAGTGTGGAGGTGTACGCAACAGAAGCAGCGGATGCCTGGGCTTTGTTGCAAAAGTCGGCGGTTGCAGCCAGAACATTAAGCTATCAGGGCGTTTTTATTTGTCAGACTGCACATCAGACCAAGTCGGTGCAGATCACCCATCATTTTGATGGGCAGAGTGAGTTTTCCCGAAGTCTAGTACTGGATGGCGCCCCGAGAGAGATGCTAAGTCAGAGTGGTGACTTAGTGATCTATAACCCGAAAAATGAAAAAATCATGATCGAGAAGCGTCGTGGTCAGAACATGTTTCCCGCCATGTTGCCGGCCAATCTGGATGTGATCAAAAACAGTTACATTTTACAGACAGGCCCCTTAGAGCGTGTGGCTGGCCGTCAGGCGCAAGTCCTGCAATTAAATCCCAAAGATGGTTTGCGTTATCGGTATCAATTTTGGGTGGATACCGAGTCTGCTTTGTTGTTGAAGTCGGTTATGCTCAATCAGCGCGATGAAATCATGGAAATGTTTGCGTTTAATCACTTTTCCAAGCTGGACGTGGTGGCGCTAGACTGGTTTAGACCCAGTATTGATCACAGTAAGCGTTATGAGATGGAAAAATCTGAACAGCTTGTGACTGGGCGTGGTGAGACCAGTCATTGGACAATCAAAGAGTTGCCAGCAGGCTACCGTAAGGTTGATCAGGTTGTGCGCCTAGTGCAGGGTAAGTCAGCTCTGGTCACACATGTCATCTTTTCCGATGGTTTGGCCTCGGTTTCTTTGTTTATTGAAACCGTGCCGAAAGGCGTTAAAGTACAAAACGTATTGAATACCAATGGAAGCACCAGTTTCTATGCGAGTGCCCATCAAGGCTACTTGGTAACAGTATTGGGTGAGGTGCCGGAGGCGACTGTTGTGCAGATTGCCAATGCTATCGTATTCAACAAGTAGCCCATTTTAGCCCATCACGGATTCCAATATCATGATCGAGCAATACGCAATTGTTACCCAAAAAAAAGAGGATTTCGCCGTGCTTGAAATAGAGCGCCGCACGGCGTGCGGACTCTGTGGGCAAAAACGGGGCTGTGGCAATGCAACTTGGGGAAAGTTGCTGGGTCATAAGTCGCAGACTCTGACGGCAAAAAATGACATTCATGCGGCGGTGGGTGATGCCGTAGTCGTAGGCATTGATGAGCATGTTTTCCTCAAGACAGTGTTCTATCTCTATGGCATTCCGCTACTTGGTATGTTGTTGAGTGCAGTGTTAGCCGAAGCCCTTTTTGATCAGGAATATTGGGTGTTGCTGGCGGCGTTGGCGGGTTTGTTTTTGGCGTTTGCGCTGGTCAAACGTCTTTTGAGTGTTGCATCTGCAAGTGTAAGCAGTTATGCGGTCATCTTGCGTCAAGCAGATGAGGATGGCACTTGCAAGCGGGCGGCGAGGGTTGACGTGGTGGATTTTAAGTGATGAAAGTCATCGCTATATTTAGAGGAGTGAATTAATGATAAGAAATTGGGTTGCGGCAGTTGCTTTTAGCATGGTTTCTGCTGCGCATTTGGACGTTTATGCAAAAGATTTGCCGGATTTTACTGAATTAGCAGAAAAACAGGGTCCTGCTGTCGTCAATATCAGCATCACGCAGAACATGCGTGCAGAGGGCATGATGCCGTTCCCTGGACTTCAGGGAGATGAGCAGATGCAGGAGCTTTTTAAGCGCTTTGGCATTCCAGGCTTTCCGGGGCCTGGTTTCCCCGGGCAAAATGGCGGAGCGCAGCCGGAATATAAACATCAATCTTTAGGTTCTGGTTTTATCATCAGTAGTGATGGCTATATTTTGACCAACGCCCATGTGGTGGCCGATGCGGATGAGGTGATCGTTAAGCTTTCCGATAAACGTGAATTCAAAGCCAAAATCATCGGTGCAGATAAGCGCACCGATGTCGCGTTGGTGAAGATTGAAGCCAATGGCTTACCTAAAGTTACCACAGGCGATCCCAGTAAGTTGAAAGTAGGCGAATGGGTCGCCGCTATCGGCTCGCCATTCGGGCTTGAGAATACCATGACTGCTGGTATTGTCAGCGCCAAAGGGCGAGCCTTGCCACAAGAGAATTATGTGCCATTCATTCAAACGGATGTTGCGATCAACCCGGGTAATTCTGGCGGTCCCTTGTTCAACTTGGCTGGAGAGGTGGTAGGCATCAATTCGCAGATCTACAGTCGCAGTGGAGGCTCCATGGGGCTCTCTTTTAGTATTCCCATCGATGTCGCACTTGATGTCACCAATCAGTTGAAATCTAGCGGAAAAATCACGCGTGGCTGGTTAGGGGTGGTGATTCAGGAGATAAGTAAGGAGTTGGCTGACTCCTTCGGTATGAAGAATACCAACGGCGCATTGGTGGCAGCGGTTGAGAAAGGTGGTCCCAGTGAAAAAGGCGGGTTGGAGGCGGGGGATGTGATCGTGAAGTTTGATGGCAAGCCCATCATGACCTCGGCGGATCTGCCGCGTGCCGTTGGCGCAAGCAAGCCTGGCAAGGTGGTGCCGGTTGAGGTGTTGCGCAAGGGGTCTGAGAAAACGCTGAATGTCAGTGTGGGGGAAATGCCTTCGGATGGCACTGAGGTGACGCAGGCGAGCAAATCCCCAGCAAAGGTAGAGATCAATCGCTTGGGCTTGATTCTGAAAGAGCTGTCACCGCAACAAAAGAAAAAGCTGAATGGCAGAAACGGTTTGTTGGTAGCTGAGTCTCAGGGAGCTGCTGCACAGGCTGGAGTTCGTCGCGGTGATGTGGTGCTTGGTATGAACAATAGCGAGGTGCAAAGCCTTGAGCAGTTCAACAAGCTATTGGCTGGCTTTGCGGCGGGAAAGACAGTCGCCTTGCTGGTGTTGCGAGGTGATAGCACGCTTTATGTGCCGGTGAAAGTGGCTGCAAGCAAGTAACATCTTGTTAGCGTGTAATCAGTGGTGCTAATACTATGAATTTGCTGTAAAATCGCATCCGTTCAAAGACAATGTTTAAGGGCGCCTAGTGCGCCCTTGTTGTTACCTTGTTGCTTTGTCGTCGTTAATTAGAAATCAACCAGATCTCATGAAAAATATTCGCAACTTTTCCATTATCGCCCACATTGATCATGGCAAATCTACTTTGGCTGATCGCATCATCCAGCTTTGTGGAGGCTTGGCTGATCGCGAGATGGAAGCGCAAGTGCTTGACTCGATGGATATTGAGCGTGAGCGTGGGATTACCATTAAGGCGCAGACGGCCGCGCTGCAGTACAAGGCAGATGATGGGGAGATTTACAACCTCAACTTGATCGACACCCCAGGGCATGTGGACTTCAGTTATGAGGTGAGTCGCTCGTTGTCTGCCTGTGAAGGCGCATTGCTGGTGGTGGACGCTAGTCAGGGGGTAGAGGCGCAAAGTGTGGCCAATTGCTATACCGCACTGGATCTAGGGGTGGAAGTGACTGCGGTACTCAATAAGATCGATTTGCCATCAGCAGATCCTGAGCGCGTCATCCAAGAGATCGAAGATGTCATTGGTATCGAGGCGCAGGATGCCGTACGCTGTTCAGCCAAAACAGGCTTAGGTGTGCGCGATGTACTAGAGGCGGTGATTGCTAAGGTTCCTCCTCCAGTGGGGGATGTGACCAAACCGCTCAAGGCTTTGGTAATCGATGCGTGGTTCGATAACTATGTCGGAGTAGTGATGCTAGTGCGAGTTATGGATGGCGTGCTGAAGCCAAAAGATAAGATCCGCCTGATGGCGACAGGCTCTGAACACCTGTGTGAGCAGGTCGGTGTATTTACCCCAAAATCACTACCAAAATCTGCCTTGTCAGCTGGTGAAGTCGGTTTTGTAATCTCCGGTATCAAGGAGCTGGCAGCCGCTAAAGTTGGCGACACCGTGACCTTGGCCAGTAAGCCTGCGCCCGAACCTTTGGCGGGCTTCAAAGAGGTCAAACCACAGGTGTTTGCGGGCTTGTATCCAGTTGAGTCCAGCCAGTTCGAGGCATTGCGTACCGCACTTGAGAAATTGAGTTTGAATGATGCCTCCTTGTTGTTTGAGGCTGAAAACTCAACGGCACTGGGATTTGGTTTTCGATGTGGCTTCTTAGGGCTGCTGCACATGGAGATCGTACAAGAACGCCTAGAGCGCGAGTACGATATGGACTTGATTACCACTGCGCCAACGGTGATTTACGAGTTGTTGCTGAAAAACGGAGATGTAGTGCAGATTGAGAATCCATCGCGGCTGCCGGAAGTCTCGCGCATAGAGGAAATGAGGGAGCCCATCATCGTGGTCAATCTGCTAATGCCCCAAGATTATGTCGGCCCAGTGATGACTTTGTGTAACAACAAGCGAGGTGTTCAGCGCAATATGCAGTACATGGGGCGTCAAGTCATGCTCAGTTACGAGATGCCATTGAACGAAGTGGTGCTGGACTTCTTTGATAAGTTGAAATCAGTATCGCGCGGCTACGCTTCGATGGACTACGAGTTCTTGGAGTTTCGCGCTGCGGATCTGGTGAAATTGGACATTATGGTCAATGGTGAGCGTGTGGATGCCTTGAGCATGATTGTGCATCGCGCTAGCAGTGTCTATCGCGGACGTGAAGTGGCGGCAAAAATGCGTGAGCTGATTCCACGTCAGATGTTCGATATTGCGATTCAGGCATCGATTGGTGCAAATATCATCGCCAGAGAGACAGTGAAAGCCATGCGCAAAAACGTGCTGGCCAAATGTTACGGCGGCGATATTACCCGTAAGCGTAAATTGCTGGACAAGCAAAAAGAGGGTAAAAAACGCATGAAGCAGGTGGGTAATGTCGAGATTCCGCAAGAAGCATTCTTGGCGATTTTGCGTGTCGAAGATAAATAAACGGTTGGGGTAAAGCTACCATGATGTTTGCGTTGTTCATGATTTTAATCTTGCTGGTAACGGGGTTGATATGGCTGTTTGATATCGCGGTATTAAGCAAAAAGCGTTCTGCAGGTGCAGAAGAGCCGATCATCGTTGAGTACTCAAAAAGTTTTTTCCCCATAATTCTGCTGGTGTTCCTCATCCGCTCTTTCATTGTGGAGCCATTTAAGATTCCATCAGGCTCCATGATGCCCACGTTATTGGCGGGTGACTTTATTCTAGTCAATAAATTCACCTACGGTTTGCGAGTCCCCATCTTGAACCAAGCGTTCATTAAAATCAATCAGCCAGCTCGTGGCGATGTGATCGTGTTCCATTATCCCCCCGATCCCTCTATCGACTATATTAAGCGCGTGATCGGTTTGCCAGGAGATAAGATCCGCTATGAGGATAAGCGATTGATCGTTAATGGCAAACCGCTCAATGTCAAGGAACTGGGCGATTATGAGTACGTGATGTCGGGGCTGAATATGGTCACCGCAAAGCAATACCGTGAGCAATTAGGCCAAGTAGAACATGATATTTTGGTACATGATGTCTATGCCACTTATGAAGCCGACACTATCGGTGCGAAGTTTTCCCGTAACGAAGAAATCACCGTCCCTGCTGGACATTATCTGGCAATGGGTGATAATCGCGACAATAGTTCAGATAGTCGTGTGTGGGGGTTCGTTCCTGACAGGAACTTGGTTGGGAAGGCTTTTCTTATCTGGATGAATTTTGATCAGGGATCTAGAATAGGTAGCTCGATTCAATAGCCGTAGTTCGCTTCAACTAAGTCAATAGGGCAGAGATGATATGCAAAATACATGGATGAAAAAAGTTTCGAGCGGCAGCAGGGCGCTACGTGGTTGGGCATGCTGATTGTGGGAGCGATGGTCGTGTTCGTTGCATTGATTAACATGAAAATGGTGCCGGCTTACACCGAGTTTTTTTCAGTAAAACAAGTGCTGCGCGCGATAAAGCAGGATACTTTGGGGGTAATATTATCCAAAGAAATCAGCGATTCTTTTGACCGCAGAGTATCCGCTGCGTATGTTGATGTCATCAAAGGCAGTGATCTCGCCATTGAAAAAGGCACTGGTGATGGTGCTGTTGTTTCAGTGGGATATCAAGTGATAAAGCCAATGATGGGCAACGTCAGTGTTTTTTGAGTTTACTATCAGCACTTCGGACTAATCGTTAGCAATCTCTATGACTATTCAGGCTGTTGCTCAGCAGGCGTTGGTTAATCGCCTAGGCTATTGTTTCAAGAATGAGTCCTTGCTAACACAGGCACTGACGCATCGTAGCTTTGGCGCCTCTAATAACGAACGATTGGAGTTTCTGGGGGATGGCGCCCTGAATTTTGTCATCGCCAATCAACTGTATCAGCGATTTCCCAAGTCACCAGAGGGAGACTTGAGTCGGATGCGTGCGCAGATGGTCAAGGAGGCTACTTTGAGCGATATTGCCACATCCCTTCATTTAGGCGATGCGCTCAAAATGGGCGAGGGGGAATTAAAAAGTGCTGGCTGGCGCCGCCCCTCTATCCTAGCCGATGCTTTAGAAGCTATCATCGGTGCAATTTATCTAGACGGCGGTTTCGCTCATGCGGAAAGTTTTGTGTTGGAGCTGTATGCTGCCAGATTTAAAATGATTGACCCTAAAGCGGTCGATAAAGATGCTAAGTCACAGTTGCAAGAGTTATTGCAAAGCAACAAGATGGCGACTCCCACTTACACCGTAACGCACACCAGCGGAGAGGCGCATGCACAGCATTTTGTGGTGCAGTGTGACATTGACGCACATCAGCTGAGAACCGTGGGTGAGGGTAATAGCAGGCGAGCTGCCGAACAGCAGGCAGCCCAACAGGCTTTGCTGGAAATAAAAAAGCGACCGATTGGAAACAAGAAATCATGACAGACTCAAATCAGGACCAAGCTGCCCCTTTCAAATGTGGGACGGTTGCCATTGTAGGGCGACCAAATGTAGGTAAGTCCACTTTGCTAAATCATATTCTAGGAATGAAACTGGCCATTACCTCACGTAAGGCGCAGACCACCCGTCATCGTTTATTGGGGATACATACGACAGCTGAAACGCAATTCCTGTTTGTAGATACGCCAGGTTTTCAGCAAAAGCACCTGAATGCACTCAATAAGGGCTTGAATAAAACAGTCACGCAAGTTCTGTCCGAGGTGGATGTTGTTTTGTTCGTTATTGAGCCGATGAAACTCGGTGATGCCGACCGCAAGGTGCTCAAACTGCTCTCAGAGAAAATGCCAACGATCTTGGTGGTGAATAAGCTTGATCTGATGGGTGATAAGGGGAATCTGCTACCGCTGATACAGGACTTTGACCTTGAGTTTCCCTTTGTGGAAATCGTGCCAGTCAGCGCTAAGAAGAGCCTCAATCTGGATGAGTTATTAAGTACTATTCGTACCTATCTGCCGGAACAAGAGGCGATTTATGCGGAAGATGAGTTGACCGACAAAAACGAGCGCTTTTTGGCGGCCGAGTTGGTGCGCGAGAAAATATTCCGCTTGCTGGGGGATGAGATTCCCTACTCTGTGGCAGTAGAGGTTGAGAAGTTTGAAGTTGTGGGAAATCTACGTCGCATTTTTTGTGCCATCATTGTTGATAAGGATAGCCAGAAACCGATGCTCATAGGCAAAGGCGGAGAAAAACTGAAGCAGATTTCAATAGAAGCGCGTCAGGACATGGAAAAATTATTCGGTGGAAAAGTCTATCTGGAGACTTGGGTCAAGGTGAAGGGTGGCTGGGCCGACGATGAGCGGGCACTCAAATCTTTGGGCTATTGATCTGCAAGTACAAACATGGTCGCAGTCAGCACGCAGCGTCAAGATAATCAGCCTGTTTACGTTCTGCACACCTATCCGTTCAAGGAAACCAGTCTAGTCGTAGAGTTGTTTGCGCGCAATTTCGGACGCGTAGCCACGACCGCAAAAGGGGCGCGCCGCCCACGCTCGGCAATGAGAGGAATGCTACAGGCGTTTCAGCCATTGTCCGCTACATGGTCTGGTAAGTTAGAGTTAAAAACGCTACACAGCTTGGAGTGGAGTGGCGGTTTGCTGTTGTTGCAGGGAGAGGCACTGATGTGTGGTTTCTACCTCAATGAATTGTTGATGCGCTTGTTACCGCGTGAAGACTCGTACGAAGCCTTGTTTGACTATTATGCTGAGACTTTACAGACCTTAGCACAGGGACAGGATTTAGCCACAACGTTGCGGCGCTTTGAATTAAAGTTTCTGCAACAGTTGGGTTACGCCATCCCCTTGAGCACCGATGTTAATGGCGTGGTCATCGTGCCTGAGTATGATTATCGTTATGAGGCCGAGCAGGGGGCGTGCCGTGTGCATGGCAGCACCTTGCATTATCATCAGGGGGTGCTGTTAAGTGGTCAGACCTTGATCGATATGACCAATGACGACTATCATCACACGCAGACGCAGCAACAGAGTAAGCAGCTGATGCGCTATTTACTGGCGCATTATTTGGGGGATAAACCTCTACATACGAGACAATTATTAATAGATTTACAAGGTTACTAAAATGATCAAACTAGGTGTGAATATCGATCACGTTGCAACCATACGTCAGGCGCGAGGCACTAAATATCCTAGCGTGGTGCAAGCCGCGTTGCGTGCAGAGCAGTCTGGGGCAGACAGTATTACCTTGCATCTGCGTGAAGACCGTCGCCACATGCAGGATGCCGATATTTTTGCACTCAGGCCACTGTTGCAAACCAAGATGAATCTGGAATGTGCTGTCACGGACGAGATGCTTGATATCGCCATCCAAGTCATGCCGCAAGATGTTTGCCTGGTACCAGAGCGTCGTGAGGAGCGCACCACCGAAGGCGGGCTGGACGTGATTGGCAACTTTGATAAGGTGAAGCAGGCCGTACACAAGCTCAGCGATGCTGGGATTCGCGTCTCACTTTTCATTGCCCCAGATCTGGCACAGATTGATGCCGCAGTTAGAACGGGGGCCCCCGTCATCGAACTGCACACCGGTACTTTTGCAGATGCGGAACAAGATACTATGCAAATGGCAGAGTTGGCGAGGATAGAGCAAGCGCTGTACCACGCAAAAGATGCTAAATTGATCGTCAATGCTGGTCATGGTTTGCACTATCATAATGTACACCACATTGCACGCCTGCACGGTTTTGAAGAGTTGAACATCGGCCATGCGATCGTGGCACACGCTTTGTTTGTAGGTTGGGACAACGCCGTGCGCGAGATGAAATCCTTAATGAAATCAAGCGCAATACGCTAAAGATGATTTTTGGCATTGGCACTGATATCGTAGAAGTTTCTCGCATAGAAGCTTCTGTCGCTGAGTTTGGTGATACATTCGCACGGCGCATACTGGCAGAGAGTGAGTTTGCAAGTTATCAGCAGTCTCACATCAAGGCCCGATTCCTGGCTAAACGTTTTGCTGCAAAAGAAGCCTTTTCAAAAGCGTTGGGTACGGGATTGCGTGCGCCGGTCACTTTTCAGAATATCGCTATCTCCCATGACGATTTAGGTAAGCCCATTCTGGTGTTGGCACCAGAGCTGCAGGCGCTGTTACAGGCGCGGCATATCACCCGGATGCACATCAGCATCAGCGATGAGAAAAACCTAGCGGTGGCCTTTGTGGTACTGGAAACCTGATGGATATGGATTTTAAGCGCCGTTTTAGCGGGGTACGCAGGCTATATGGTGACGATGGAATTGCCAAGCTCAACGCATCGCATGTGGTGGTGGTCGGGATGGGCGGCGTAGGTTCATGGGCGGCAGAAGTGCTGGCGCGCAATGCGGTTGGCAATCTCACCTTGATCGATATGGACCATGTGGCCGAATCCAATTTTAATCGTCAACTGCACGCAGTAGAAGACAACATTGGCAAGTCCAAAGTCAGCGCGATGTTGGCGCGTATTCTTGCCATCAATCCTGCTTGTCAGGTGCACGCGATAGATGACTTCATCACCCCCGAAAATATCCATCAACTCTTGCAGCCACCATCGGACGTGGTGCTGGACTGTATCGATGATGCTAAAGCAAAGGTGGCGCTGGCGCTGTTTTGCAGACAAGCAAAGCGGACTTTGCTTATGTCCGGCGGTGCGGGAGGTCGGCTTGACCCCACCAAAGTCCAAGTCGCGGATTTGGCCCATGTGCAGGGAGATAAATTGCTGGCTAAAGTGCGTAATCTGTTACGTAGGGAGCACGGCTTCCCCAAGGGATCCGATGCCTTGAAAAAATCAGCTAAACTGAGTCTGAATTGTGTCTACTCTAATGAGCCGGTGATGCAGCCCTCGGGTCACATTTGTTCAACGGACGCCAGTCTCACCGGGCTGAATTGCGCCGGTTATGGCTCATCTGTTAGTGTCACAGCAAGTTTCGGCATGCTACTGGCGCAACTGGCGTTGAATCAGTTATTAAAATCCTGATGGATGTCTTACTGTGGAAAGCTGAAACAGGTGGTGAATGTGTCCATGCTGACAGCGCCTGTCAGTCGGAAGAGCAGGAGCAAAACTATGATTAAAGGCCGCGAGCTGGCAAGGCATGTTGAGCTTTAGATGCGATTGCGTGTAAACTGAACATCGGACCACGCAAATCGTTAGGGTTTAAATGAGTCAATATGGATGGTGTAGTGTTAGGGTAAGAGTGTTGGGATGCTGAGTGTACTCAAGAGGTGTATTCGGATATCTGCCTACAAACAATAATGGATAAGTGATTGGAAATAGTGATGTCGTTGAAGGGGATGATTCTTGCCGCAGGTAAAGGCACGCGCGTGCGTCCGCTGACTAAGGATATACCTAAACCCATGATTCCGATCTTGGGTAAACCGGTGATGGAATATCTCATTGAACATTTGGCTCGCCACGGTGTAAAAGAGATCATGATCAATGTGGCGCATCTCAATACTAAAATTGAACATTACTTTAGCAATGGTCAGCGTCTCGGCGTGCAGATCGGCTACTCCTATGAAGGTAAATTCGAGCACGGAGAGTTGGAAGCAAAGCCTAGGGGATCAGCTGGTGGTATTCGGTATATTCAGGATTTTGGCGGTTTTTTTGACAAAACCACCATTGTATTGTGCGGAGATGCGCTGATCGATTTGGATATTGGCGCTGCCTTGCTCGAGCATAAACAGAAAAAAGCACTGGTCAGCATCGTCACCATGGAAGTGCCTAATTCGGAAGTCTCCAATTACGGTATTGTTGAAACGGATGAAGATGGGCGCGTCATATCATTCCAGGAAAAACCCAATCCAGAACAGGCGCGCTCCAACCTTGCCAGTACTGGCATCTATTTCTTTGAACCAGAAGCTATCGACCTCATCCCCCGTGGCGTAGAATTTGACATCGGCAGTCAGCTATTTCCGCTCTTGGTGAAAGAAGGTCTCCCCTTCTATGCACAAAAACGTTTCTACCACTGGATCGATATTGGTCGCATCTCTGATTACTGGGAAGTGCTACAGCGCGTGTTGCGTGGCGAAATTAGCTATATGGAAATGCCAGGCAAAGAAATTAAACCGGGTATTTGGGTAGGACTTAATACTAAAATTGATTGGGATAAAGTCAAGATAGAGGGGCCTGTTTATGTCGATTCCAGCGTGCAGATTGATGCCGGGGCTGAGATTATTGGTCCTTGCTGGATATCACATGGTTCGCATATTCACAAAGGCGCAAAAGTCATCCGTTCTATCCTGTTTGAATACACCCGCATCAGTGAAGGGTGTACGTTTGAGGAGATGATCGTCTCGCCTAGCTATTGCGTGAATCGCACTGGTGAGACTTTCTACATTGGCGATGATCGTTGCACGCATCGATGGGGGGATGCGCGTGCTTGATACCTAACTATCCCGTATTTTGGCAAGGGCACTTTTTAAGGTCACTTCTGTCAATGCATTTTTTGTGAGCATCAGCATTTACTGATTGCCTGCTTAAACCACTTGAATGCATGACTGCGTTGGCTTTCTCGGTGTCTATGTTCCGTCACAACCGATTTCAGTATCTAGCGAGGTTGGGGAACCCCGTACGGGTATGCGCCTTTTGCGTGTGAATAACCTGCTTTAGCTGGTATATCCAAGGAAAAACCAAATGTTGGTTTAGCGTGTATATTCCATGGATATGCCTTTTCACACTTCGCTTGCCAGTTTACTGGTTTGCGGGCAATACTGCATCTCAAATTCTGAATTTATAGAGGTTCTTGCAAAGATTCTGGCTTAAATTTGGTTTATAATATCGGCGATATTGCCTGACGTGATGATGCAACCTTCAAGTATGAGAGGATTGGTCGGGGTAGATGTTTTAAAAATAACGATTCATATTCGCTGTATATTTTAATGCCGTTAAGGCTGCTCAATTAAAGGCTAATCGGTGCTAGAAAATTACTTTCCCATTCTGCTGTTTATTCTGGTCGGGTTGGCCGTCGGTGTCGCCCCCCTAGTCCTCTCAAAATTAGTATCCCCCAGTAAACCTGATTCTGCAAAAAACTCTCCCTACGAGTGTGGTTTTGAGGCGTTCGAAGATGCGCGGATGAAGTTCGACGTGCGCTATTATCTGGTTGCTATCCTCTTTATTCTGTTTGATTTGGAAATTGCATTCTTATTCCCATGGGCTGTTGTGCTGAATGAAATCGGTTTGTTTGGTTTTCTGGTGATGATGGTGTTTTTGGGTGTGTTGGTCATTGGCTTCATCTATGAGTGGATGAAGGGTGCTCTTGAGTGGGATTGATGTCGATATGAGTATTGAAGGTATTTTAGAAAAAGGATTTGTGACCACCACACTGGATACGGTGATCAATTACACTCGCACTGGCTCTTTGTGGCCAATGACCTTTGGTTTGGCCTGTTGTGCAGTAGAGATGATGCACGCAGGTGCATCCCGCTATGACTTAGACCGTTTTGGTATCGTGTTTCGCCCAAGCCCGCGTCAGTCTGACGTGATGATTGTGGCAGGGACTTTGGTGAATAAAATGGCGCCGGCCTTGCGTAAGGTGTATGACCAGATGGCAGAGCCACGCTGGGTGATCTCGATGGGCTCTTGTGCTAATGGTGGTGGTTACTATCATTATTCCTATGCGGTGGTGCGCGGCTGCGATCGTATTGTGCCGGTAGATGTGTATATCCCCGGTTGTCCTCCCACGGCTGAGGCATTGCTATATGGCATCATTCAATTGCAGAAGAAAATTAAACGTACCAATACCATTGCGCGTAGTTAATAAGAGCATAGTTAAGAAGAACATATGTCAGCTAAATTAGATCAATTGTCTGCCAGTTTGCAGAGCGTGCTTGGAACCAAGGTCACCAAGCAGATACGTGCGTTCGATGAGCTCACGATAGAATGTAGCGCCCGGGATTATCTGGCGGTGTGCCAATCCCTGCGGGATGATGCTAGTCTCAAATTCGAGCAGTTAATCGATTTGTGCGGAGTAGATTATCAAGATTTTGGTGATGGGGCCTACGATGGCTTGCGTTATGCGGTTGTGGTGCATTTCTTATCGGTCACTTTGAATCAACGCGTCCGTCTGCGTGTGTTCGCCACAGATGAGGATTTTCCGGTGTTGCCCACCTTGGTTGATCTGTGGCCGGTCGCTAACTGGTTTGAGCGCGAGGCGTTCGACCTGTTTGGCATCATGTTCGAGAATCATCCGGACTTACGCCGTTTGTTGACCGACTATGGTTTTGTGGGGCACCCGTTCCGTAAGGACTTCCCGATGATCGGTAATGTCGAGATGCGTTATGATCCCGAGCAGCAACGTGTGATTTATCAGCCTGTATCCATTGAGTTGAGAAACAATGTGCCGCGTGTGATTCGTGATGAGGGAGTGCATCATGGCTGAGATTAGAAATTACACCATGAACTTTGGTCCTCAGCACCCGGCTGCGCACGGCGTGTTGCGTCTGGTATTGGAGTTGGATGGTGAGGTGATTCAGCGTGCAGATCCGCATATTGGGTTGTTGCATCGCGGAACAGAAAAGCTGGCAGAAAATCGTACCTATTTACAAAGCGTGCCTTATATGGACAGATTGGACTATGTGTCCATGATGTCGAACGAGCATGCGTATGTCATGGCAATTGAAAAAATGCTCGCGCTTGAAGTGCCTATTCGTGCGCAATATATTCGCGTGATGTTCGATGAGATTACGCGTGTACTGAATCATCTATTGTGGATTGGTGCTCACGCGTTGGACGTGGGGGCGATGACCGTGTTCCTTTACGCATTTCGTGAGCGTGAAGATTTGTTCGATATGTATGAGGCCGTATCAGGTGCGCGCATGCACGCGGCCTACTATCGTCCAGGTGGTGTGTATCGCGACCTGCCTGATTGTATGCCGCAGTATCAAGTGTCGCCGATGCGTAACGCAAAAACAGTGAAGGCGCAAAATGAAAATCGTCAGGGATCCTTGCTGGATTTTATCGAAGACTTCACTAACCGCTTTCCGACTTATATCGATGAGTATGAAACCTTGCTGACCGACAACCGTATCTGGAAGCAACGTACGGTTGGTATCGGCGTGGTCACGCCAGAGCGTGCCTTGGCGCTTGGCATGACAGGACCGATGTTGCGTGGCTCGGGTATTGAGTGGGATTTGCGCAAGAAGCAACCATACGAAGTGTATGCCGATCTGGATTTTGATATTCCAGTGGGCGTGAATGGCGATTGCTACGATCGTTATTTGGTGCGCATGGAAGAGTTCAGGCAGTCAAATCGCATCATTAAACAATGTGTCGATTGGCTACGTAAAAACCCTGGCCCAGTCATTACTGCGGATCATAAAGTGGCGCCACCAAGCCGCGAGTCGATCAAAACCAATATGGAAGATTTGATTCACCACTTCAAACTTTTCACGGAAGGCTTCCATGTGCCAACTGGTGAGGCATATGCGGCGGTGGAGCACCCTAAGGGCGAGTTTGGCATTTATATGGTTTCAGATGGGGCGAATAAGCCTTATCGTTTGAAGATTCGTGCTCCGGGCTTCCCGCACCTGGCTGCGCTGGATGAAATGACTAAAGGTCATATGATTGCAGACTTGGTGGCTATCATTGGTACGCAGGATATCGTCTTTGGTGAAATCGATAGGTAAGTGAATCTAAGTAGATAAGAATATGTTAAGTCCAGAGGCAATTGAGAAAATAGATTACGAGCTGACTAAGTATCCGGCAGATAAGCGTCAGGCTGCGGTTATGAGTGCGCTACGCATCGTTCAGACTGAGCGTGGCTGGCTGTCAAAGGAAAGCATCAGTGAAGTGGCAGCGTACTTGGGGATTCCTGAGATTGCGGCATTGGAAGTCGCCACCTTTTACAATATGTATGATTTGGCTCCTGTAGGACAGTACAAAGTCACGGTGTGCACTAATATCTCGTGTATGTTGCGTGGCTCGGATGAGATCGTCAATCATCTACAGCAAAAACTCGGTGTCGGGTTTAATGAGATTACACCAGACGGTAAGTTTTGTCTCAAAGAAGGGGAGTGTATGGGCTGTTGTGGCGGGGCGCCATTGATGCATATCAATAACATGCAGATGCATGAGTTCCTGACCATAGAAAAAGTGGATGCGATTATTGAGGGGCTTAAGTAATGGCAACACCACAAAAACCCGTTGTTAAAACAGATTTGACCGGCCAAACACTGGTCACGTTGCGCACCTTAACGGAAGAGAATCCGGCCGCATTGGATACTTATCTCAAGCTGGGAGGCTATGCCTCGCTGAAGCGTATTGTGACTGAGAAAGTGAAAGCGACTGACATTATTACCGAAGTGAAGAGTTCTGGTCTGCGTGGTCGTGGGGGTGCCGGTTTTCCTACTGGGCTCAAATGGAGTTTCATGCCGCGCTATTTTGATGGCGTTAAGTATCTGGTATGCAATACCGATGAAGGCGAGCCAGGCACGTTCAAGGATCGAGATATTATTCGCTATAACCCGCATCAGTTGATCGAAGGGATGGCGATTGCCGCTTATACCTTGGGTGCGCGTGTTGGTTATAACTATATTCATGGTGAGATCTGGCAAGATTATGAGACCTTCGAGGCGGCTTTGAAAGAGGCGCGTGCGGCTGGCTATATCGGTGAGAACCTATTTGGCACGAGCTTCAGTTTCGATTTGTACGCAGTGCATGGCTATGGAGCCTATATTTGTGGGGAAGAGACGGCACTGATTGAATCAATTGAGGGTAAAAAAGGTCAGCCACGCTTTAAGCCGCCTTTTCCTGCAAGTTACGGGGTATTCGGTAAGCCGACCAATGTGAACAATACCGAGAGCTACACCAGTATCCCATGGATCATGCAGCATGGCGGGGAGGCGTTCGCAAATCTAGGGGTGCCAAATTCCGGTGGCAGTAAGCTATTTTCGGTGTCTGGACATGTCGAGAAGCCTGGTAATTATGAGATTCGGATGGGAACTCCTTTCGTCGACTTGCTGGCAATGGCCGGTGGCATCTGGAGAGGTCGTCAGCTCAAAGCGGTTATTCCTGGCGGTGCCTCCACTGCGGTGATGCCGGCCTCAGCGATTCTTGGCGCCACCATGGACTACGATAGTCTGAGTAAGGCCAAATCCAGTTTGGGGGCAGGCTCTATGATCGTGATGGATGACAGCACCTGTATGGTGAAGACTTTGCATCGACTTTCTTACTTCTTCTTTGAAGAGAGTTGTGGTCAATGCACTCCTTGTCGCGAGGGAACGGGTTGGGTCTATCGGGTGATTGACCGCATCGTCAAAGGTCAGGGCAAGATGGAAGACTTGGATTTGCTGACAGATATCAGCAACAACATTTCTGGGCGGACGATCTGTGCTTTGGGAGACGCTGCCGCTACACCGGTGTTGAGTTTCATTAAGCACTTCAGACAAGAATTCGAATATTACATACAGCATGGCAAATCAATGGTGGATGGCAAGTAATGTTAAACATTGAAATAGACGGAAAAGCAGTAGAAGTTGAGCACGGCAGTACAATTATCGATGCTGCCGATAAGGTTGGCGTTGCGATCCCGCGTTTTTGCTATCACCCAAAATTGTCAGTAGCGGCCAATTGCCGTATGTGTTTGGTGCAGGTGGAGAAGTTCAATAAACCTTTGCCTGCTTGCGCCACCCCGGTTGCTGATGGCATGAAAATTTTCACACGCTCCAAATCATCGGTGGAAGCACAGAAAAGTGTGATGGAGTTTCTGCTCATCAATCATCCTCTGGATTGTCCGATATGTGATCAAGGTGGTGAATGTGATTTGCAGGATGTTGCAGTCGCTTATGGGGCGAACAACTCCCGATACACCGAAGAGAAGCGCGTTGTGCTGAATAAGAATATTGGCCCACTGGTCAGTACCGATATGACGCGTTGCATTCAATGTACACGGTGTGTGCGTTTTCTCAAGGAAGTGGGGGGGGTGCAGGAGCTTGGCATGATTGGTCGTGGTGAGCATGCCGAGATTACCGCCTATGTTGACAAGAGTGTCGATTCAGAGCTGTCTGGTAATATCATTGATTTGTGTCCAGTGGGCGCGCTCACTAGCAAGCCGTTCAGATATACCGCGCGTAGCTGGGAGCTGACACACCGCCCTAGCATTGCTCCGCACGACAGCTTGGGTTCTCATATTGATGTGCAGGTCAAGGACAACAAAGTGATGCGCGTGTTGCCACGTGAGAAAGAGAGCATCAACGAATGTTGGTTGTCTGATCGAGACCGTTTCTCTTATGAAGGATTGAATAGTCCAGATCGTCTCCAGGTGCCGATGATTAAGCACAATGGTGCATGGGTAGAAACAGATTGGAAAACGGCATTAGAGTTTGCTGCGGGTCAACTTAAAGACATTACCAATCAATATGGCAGCGAATCTTTGGGGGTGTTAATCTCCCCCAATAGCACGATGGAGGAAGGGTATCTTGCTAAGCAGCTTGCCCACGGTCTTGGTTGTGGTAACGTGGATTACCGTTTGCGTCAGACAGATTTTAGGTTGGATGGCAAGCGTTTGGGTACGCCATGGATGGGGTGCAATATCCAAGAACTAGAAGAACTTGATCGTATCCTGATCATTGGGTCTAACATCCGGAATGAGCACCCATTGCTGTCGCAACGTTTTCGTAAAGCCGTTGCCAATGGGGCCGAGTTGTCTATCGTCAGTCCGCTCGACAATAACCCGCTGATGCCAGTCAAGCACAAAGTAACTGTCCGTCCGAATGACATGGTGAATGTACTGGCACAAATCCTGAAAGCGATGTCAGGTTTGCAGCGTTTGTCATTATGTCTGCCACCATCGCTAACGCAATTGCTAGAGGAAATCAAAGTCCGCCCCAATACGCAGGCCATTGCTGAGAGTTTGGCTGGGCATGGTGAGACTTATGATCTGATCTCACCTAAAGTCGGTATCTTTATTGGCAATATGGCGCTCAGCGATCCACGCTTTACCGAAATGTACAGCTTGGCAGAGGCCATTGGCGGCATTGCTGGTGCCAAGGGAGGAATTTTGCCAGCTGCGGCCAATAGTACGGGTATGCACATGATGGGCGTGATGCCAGCCAGTATGGGCATGCATGCACGGGCGATGCTTGAGATTCCTCGCAAGGCTTATTTGTTGTTGAACGTTGAGCCAGAATTAGATTGCCAACATGCGGCCTTAGCTAAAGCTGCGATGAAGAAAGCCGAATGTGTGGTGGCACTGACTGCCTACAAATCTCAAGCGCTAGAGAACGCAGATATCTTGTTGCCAATTACGCCTTTTACCGAGACGTCAGGCACATTCATGAGTTTAGAGGGCAGGGTGCAGAGTTTTGCGGCCGCAGTCAGACCACTGGGTGAATCCCGTCCTGCGTGGAAAGTGTTACGCGTGCTTGCTAACACACTGGGGTTAGAAGGATTTGATTTCGAATCTACCGAGCAGGTGAAAGAGGCGATTTTTGGAGGTGAGAAACCATCCGCGGTGGTATGGAGAAGTCTGAATAATAACCTGCGTGAGTTGGTGGAGATTCAGGTCAATATCAAGCATGATGGTTTGCAGCGTATTGGAGAGGTGCCGCAGTATCAAGCAGATCCGATCGTGCGTCGTTCTCCTTCTTTGAAAAAAACCAAGTACAACATCAAACCCATGGCCCGTATGTGCGCCAAAGAAATGGCAGCATTGGATTTGGTTGAAGGCGATCAAGTCCTGGTCAAGCAGGATAAAGGCAGTGCCGTTTTGACTGTACGTCTGGATAATCATGTGGCGATGGGCTGTGTGCGTGTGGCGGCTGCGCATGAAGATACGGTAGGCTTGGGGGATTTGATGGGTGAGGTCACCATTGAAAAGATGTCACCAGCGCAGTTGGAAGCAATGAATACAACAAATACGGAAGTGCGTAGCTAATGGAATGGTTATCAAGCTTGTTTGGTAGTTATTGGCCGGCGGTGGAAGTCACGGGCTGGACGCTCATTAAGATCGTCGCCATTGTCGCGCCATTGATGGGGGCTGTGGCCTATTTGACACTGGCTGAGCGTAAGGTCATCGGCTATATGCAGGTGCGTATCGGACCTAATCGTGTGGGTTATTTCGGTCTGCTACAACCACTGGCGGACGGCATCAAGCTGCTGTTTAAAGAGGTCATTCTGCCAACGGTATCTAACAAGGCATTGTTCATGCTGGCTCCCGTATTGGCGATCGCCCCTGCGTTTGCGGCGTGGGCAGTAGTGCCATTTGATTTGAATATAGTGTTGGCCGATATTGATGCCGGGTTGCTGTATATTCTGGCCATGACCTCAGTGGCTGTTTACGGCGTGATCATTGCTGGTTGGGCGTCTAACTCTAAGTACGCGTTTCTGGGAAGCTTACGCTCCGCTGCGCAGATTGTTTCGTACGAGATTGCCATGGGTTTTGCATTGGTTGGCGTATTGATGTGCGCCAATAGCCTGAATCTCGGCAAGATCGTGGCAGGGCAGGACGGCGGACTGTTACACTGGTATTTCATCCCACTGTTCCCGCTGTTCGTTGTGTATTTTATCTCTGCGGTGGCAGAAACGAACCGGGCACCATTTGACGTGGCCGAAGGCGAGTCTGAGATTGTGGCGGGTTTTCACGTTGAATATTCAGGGATGGCATTTGCGGTGTTCTTCTTGGCGGAATATGCCAATATGATACTGGTTTCGATGCTGGCGGCGCTGATGTTCTTGGGAGGATGGGAATCTCCAGTATCATTTATTCCGGACAGTTTTTTGTGGCTATTGGCCAAAGTAGGCTTCTTGCTGTTCTTGTTCTTGTGGTTCCGTGCGACGTTTCCTCGGTATCGCTATGATCAGATCATGCGTCTGGGCTGGAAGGTATTTATCCCCATCACCATAGTCTGGATCGTATTTGTAGGTGGCATGATGCAAACCCCTTGGGCGTATCTGTTCCACTAAATTCCGGATCCTAGGAAAACCAACACTTAAGACTTTATTGATTAAAAAATGATTAAAGCGATTAAACATACACTGGGAAGCTTGATGCTGTGGGAGTTGCTGAAAGGCATGGCGCTCACCGGTCGTTACTTCTTTGCACCCAAGATCACAGTGCAATATCCGGAAGAGAGCACGCCGCAGTCCAACCGTTTCCGTGGTTTGCATGCACAGCGCCGCTACCCTAATGGTGAGGAGCGTTGTATTGCCTGTAAGTTATGTGAGGCGGTGTGCCCTGCAATGGCGATTACCATTGAGTCCGAGCAGCGAGAAGACAATAGTCGCCGCACGACACGTTACGATATTGATTTGACCAAGTGCATTTTCTGCGGCATGTGTGAAGAATCTTGCCCAGTGGATTCTATCGTTGAAACCCGTGTATTTGACTATCATGGTGAGCAACGTGGCGACTTGATTTACACCAAGGAAATGTTGTTGGCGGTGGGTGACAAACATGAGAAGCAGATTGCCGCAGACCGCGAGCAAGATAGAAGATTTAGATAGAAAGGCAATGAAACAGTAAAAGCACTGGTGCAACTCGCAGTACTGCGATTTCACTTTTCACTTTTCACTTTTCACGGAATTTAAATGACATTTTTTGGCTTACATTTTCAAGAGATTGTTTTTTACGTGCTGGCAGCGATACTGCTGATAGCAGGCTTACGGGTGATCACCACTCGCAATCCGGTCTATGCGGCGCTGTATCTTGTGCTGGCATTTTTTACCGCGGCGGGAATTTGGTTGTTGTTAGAAGCTGAGTTCTTGGCCATCGCATTGGTGCTCGTCTACGTGGGGGCGGTGATGGTGCTATTCCTGTTTGTCGTGATGATGTTGGACATCAATCTAGATCGTTTGCGCGAAGGATTCTGGAAAGCGCTCCCTGTTGCGTTGCCAGTGGGGGGGCTAATGGCCGTTGAAATGGTGATGATTGTAGGCGTACGTAATTTTGGCGTTGATAAAGTGGTGGCACCAACAGCTCATCCCGCCGGATATAGTAATACGGCGGAGTTGGGACGTGTACTGTATACGGATTATCTATTGTCGTTTGAACTAGCCTCAGTGGTCTTGCTGGTGGCGATTGTGGCAGCCATTGCATTGACCTTGCGGGAAAAGCGAGAAAGCAAGTCGATGGATCCTGCGTTGCAAGTGCTGGCTAAAAAAGCGGACCGTTTGCGTATCGTGAAGATGCAGGCAGAAGTGGAAGCACCGGTAGGGGTTGTGCAAGCTGAAAAACAGGAGACTCAATAATGAACGTCGGTTTATCACATTACCTCATTCTAGGCGCTTTGCTGTTTGCCATCAGCGTGGTGGGGATATTCCTAAACCGCAAGAATGTGATTATTTTGTTGATGGCGATTGAGTTGATGTTGCTTGCCGTCAATCTCAACTTCATTGCTTTCTCGCATTATCTGCATGACATTGCTGGTCAAGTGTTCGTGTTCTTCATTTTGACCGTGGCCGCGGCTGAATCTGCGATCGGTCTGGCGATTTTGGTGGTGCTGTTCAGAAACTTGCGTACGATCAATGTAGATGATCTGGACGCATTAAAAGGCTAGATTAACTTAAAGGATAAGTGTTGAGCATGACCATGCAACAGATATATTTAGCGATTCCATTATTGCCACTGTTGGCAGCCTTTGTCGTGGGGGTTTTTGGAAAATTCCTGCCACGTGCCGCAGCTCATGTGTTGACCATCGCAGGCGTTGCAATCTCTTTTGTCCTGTCAGCCTATGTGTTGAACCATGCCATGGAAAACGCACCCTACAACGGTACAGTTTACTCATGGCTGAAAAGTGGTAACTTCACTTTTGAGATTGGATTTTTGATTGACCGACTCAGCGCAATGATGATGGTGGTGGTGACCTTTGTTTCGCTCATGGTTCACATCTACACCATAGGCTACATGGCGGAAGATAAAGGTTATGGTCGTTTCTTCAGCTATATCTCGCTGTTTACTTTCTCCATGCTGATGCTGGTGATGAGTAACAATTTTATGCAGTTGTTCTTTGGTTGGGAGGCGGTCGGCCTAGTTTCTTATTTGCTTATCGGATTCTGGTTCACTCGACCTACCGCAATCTACGCCAACCTGAAGGCCTTTCTGGTTAATCGTGTCGGTGACTTTGGCTTCTTGTTAGGCATTGGTTTAGTACTCTACTACTTTGGTAGTCTGGATTATGCTGCTGTGTTTTCGGTTGCGCCACAAATGGCAGATACCAAAATCAATCTGATTGGTAATACATCGTGGTCACTGATGACGGTTACCTGCATTCTGCTGTTCATCGGTGCCATGGGTAAATCGGCACAAGTGCCTTTGCATGTCTGGTTGCCAGATTCTATGGAAGGCCCGACGCCGATCTCAGCACTTATTCACGCTGCGACCATGGTGACAGCGGGTATTTTTATGGTGGCTCGCATGTCACCATTGTTTGAGCTTTCTTCTACCGCGCTTTCATTCGTGATAGTGATTGGCAGTGTCACGGCGCTGTTCATGGGCTTTTTGGGCATTATTCAAAATGACATCAAGCGCGTTGTTGCATATTCGACGCTGTCACAGTTAGGTTACATGACGGTTGCCTTGGGCGCTTCGGCTTATTCAGTCGCGATCTTCCACTTGATGACACATGCGTTTTTCAAAGCGCTGCTGTTCTTAGCTGCTGGCTCAGTCATCATGGGCATGCACCACGATCAGGATATCCGCAATATGGGTAACCTGAAGAAATATATGCCAGTGACATGGATCACTTCGCTGATTGGCTCATTGGCGCTGATTGGTACTCCATTCTTGTCAGGCTTCTATTCTAAAGACAGCATTATCGAAGCGGCCAAGTTCTCAACAGTGGCCGGTAGTGGCTTCGCATATTTTGCAGTGTTGGCAGGGGTATTCGTCACAGCGTTTTACAGCTTCCGTATGTATTTCATTGTGTTTCACGGTAAAGAGCGCTGGCGCGAGGTTAAACATGGCCATGATACGCATCACGATGATGATCATGACCATCATCATGGCTTGGCTCCGACCGATGATCCGCATGAGCCGGGCTGGGTGGTCAAGTTGCCTTTGATTCTGCTGGCAGTGCCTTCTTTGCTGATTGGCTATATCGCTATCGAGCCGATGCTGTACGGTGAATTCTTTAAAGGAGTTATTACCGTCAACACAGGTACACACCCAGCGATGCATGATCTGGCGCATCATTGGCATGATATTTTCCACACACCTGCAGGCATGGCGCTTCATGGCTTGATGACACTGCCATTTGCATTGGCCTTGTCAGGGGTGGTGCTGGCTTGGTTCTTCTATATGAAGCGTCCTGACATTCCAGCGGCGATACAGCAGCGCTTCTCTGCGATTAATCATATCTTGGAGAATAAGTACGGCTTTGATAGTTTTAATGATCGGGTCTTCGCGGCGGGCTCACGTTTTATTGGCAGTAAGCTGTGGTTGATTGGTGACGTGAAATTGATTGATGGCGCAATGGTCAATGGCACCGCGCATCTGATTGGTAAGCTATCTGCTATCGTGCGTAAACTACAGTCTGGTTTGATCTACCACTATGCTTTTGCAATGATCATCGGCGTGTTCTTTATGCTCTCGTTCTATTCGCTCAAATTTTAAGTGCACCTAATTTTTAGTAAAGTATAAAAAGAAAATGGTTGATTTTTTTACCCAGCATATTCTGAGTTTTGCCATTTGGTTGCCTATTCTGGCGGGCGTACTGGTGTTGTTTACCTCAGATGATCGTAAACCGGATTTAACCCGCTGGCTGGCGCTCATCGGCAGTGTCGCAAGCTTTGCTGTGACAATTCCGCTCTATACGCAATTCAATTTCGCAGACGGCGGCTTCCAGTTTCAGGAGGGCTTTCAGTGGATCCAGAGTTTTAACATCAATTATCATCTCGGGGCAGATGGCATTGCCGTACCGCTGATTTTATTAACCAGCTTTACAACCATTATCGTGGTCATTGCCGCTTGGGAAGTGATTGAGAGGCGTGTCGCTCAGTATATGGCGTCATTCCTGATCATGAGTGGGTTGATGATCGGTGTGTTCAGCGCGCTGGATGCAATTCTCTACTATGTATTCTGGGAGGCGATGCTGATCCCGATGTTCTTGGTGATAGGTGTTTGGGGTGGCCAGAATCGCGTCTATGCCACAATCAAGTTCTTCTTGTATACCTTGCTGGGTTCTTTACTCATGTTGGTGGCCTTTATTTATCTGTTCCATAAAACAGGTAGCTTTGAGATCGTAGATTACTATCGATTCCCGATGCCACTTGAAGTGCAGGTGCTGATTTTCTTGGCGTTCTTCGCAGCATTCGCGGTAAAGATTCCTATGTGGCCAGTCCATACATGGCTGCCTGATGCGCACGTTGAAGCCCCGACTGGTGGTTCAGTGGTGTTGGCGGCAATCGCATTGAAGTTGGGGGGCTACAGCTTCCTGCGTTTTGCAATGCCCATTGCTCCGGATGCGGCTCATCATTTATCTGGCTTGATGATCACCTTGTCATTGATTGCGATTGTGTATATCGCCTTGGTGGCATTGGTGCAGAAGGACATGAAAAAACTGATTGCCTATTCGTCGATTTCACACATGGGATTCGTTACACTCGGTTTCTTTATCTTTAACCCCTTAGGGCTTGAGGGCGCCATGGTGCAGATGATTTCCCATGGCTTTATCTCCTCCGCCATGTTCTTGTGTGTGGGGGTCTTGTATGACCGTGTACACAGTCGTCAGATTGAAGCCTACGGTGGCGTTGCCAATACCATGCCTGCATTCGCTGCATTTGCAGTATTGTTTGCCATGGCCAATAGTGGCTTGCCAGGCACATCCGGATTTGTGGGGGAGTTTATGGTGATTCTTGGCGCTATCCAGGTTAATTTCTGGTATGCGTTCTTGGCTTCCTTCACACTGATTTTCGGTGCTGCCTATACCTTGTGGATGGTGAAGCGCGTATTTTATGGCGAGATTGCCAACGATCATGTGGCTGAATTGAAAGATCTTAACAAACGAGAGTTTTTGATTTTAGCGATTCTTGCATTGCTGGTGTTGGGGCTGGGTGTTTATCCAGAGCCGCTGACCGACATGACCAATGCAACGGTGACACAACTTCTTTCTCATTTGTCTCAAAGTAAGCTGGAGGTTGTGACTCCAGTGAATACAGGTTTTTAACTCATGGAAAATATCCGTTTCGATCTTATTACCGCATTGCCTGAAATAGTCGTACTCGGTATGGCGATGGTGATATTGCTGCTGGATTTGTTTCTGAAACCATCTAGCCGTATGGTCATCTATGCTTTGTCACAACTGACGTTGTTTGTGGCGGCATACATGACCCTGACGACTCACACACAGAGTGTGGGCTATGCGTTCACTGGCGCGTTTGTGGATGATGCCATGTCAGATATTCTGAAACTGATGATCTATTTGGGTACATCGCTGATCTTTGTCTATTCAAGAGCCTATATCCAGATACGCAACATGTTCCGTGGAGAGTTCTATGCATTAGTCTTATTTTCTATGGCCGGCATGATGATTATGGTATCTGGTCAAAGTCTGCTGACACTTTATATCGGTTTGGAATTGCTATCATTGAGTCTGTATGCATTGGTAGCACTGGATCGGGATAATGCGCGCGCCACTGAGGCTGCCATGAAGTATTTTGTGTTGGGGGCGCTGGCTTCCGGCATGTTGCTATATGGTATGAGTATGGTGTACGGAATGACCGGTAGCTTAAATATTTCGGACATCGATCATGCGTTGATGCAGGGAACCTACTACCGTTCAGTCTTGATTCTAGGCTTGGTGTTCATCGTGGCCGGTATGGCATTTAAATTAGGTGCAGTGCCGTTCCAGATGTGGGTGCCGGATGTATACGAAGGATCACCAACCGCGATGACGATGCTGATAGGTTCTGTGCCTAAGATTGCAGCGCTAGCCTTTATCATTCGTATTCTGGTGCAGGCGCTGCCTACCTTGTCTGTCGACTGGCAACAAATGCTGATGATTATGGCGGTCTTGTCTATCATTGTGGGGAACGTGACGGCTATTGCTCAGACTAATCTGAAGCGCATGCTGGCCTATTCGACAATCTCGCACGTTGGCTTTGTGTTGTTTGGTCTATTTAGCGCGAGCTTGAATGGCGTGGTATCGTCCCTGTTCTACATTGCCAGCTATGTACTGATGTCTGTGGCCGGGTTCGGCATTATTATGCTGTTGTCGCGCAAGGGCTTTGAAGCGGACAGGTTGGATGACTTGAAGGGCTTGAATCAACGTAATCCTTGGTTTGCGTTCATGATGCTGATCGTGATGTTTAGCATGGCTGGCATACCTCCGACGCTAGGTTTCTATGCTAAGTTCACGGTGTTGCAAGCAGCTTTGCAAGCGGGCTTCGTATGGTTGGTCGTGTTCGCAGTGCTCATGGCGGTGATTGGTGCATTCTATTATCTGCGTATCATCAAGCTGATGTATTTTGATGAGCCAACCGATCATCATCAGATTCAGGCGCCGCTTGATATGCAGGTGGTTTTGAGTGGTAATGCTCTGGCGTTATTGGTGATGGGATTGATGCCACAAACGCTGATTTCGATTTGTGCTTACGCAATTATTAAAAGTCTAGGTTAGAGCAACGCAATGACCGATTGGCTATTGTTGATATTATTACTGTTTGCGGCCAATCTTCCTTGGTTCTCACATAAACTGTTCTATGTGCTGCCCTTAAAGCGTAATGGCTTAAGTCTGGCGAACAAACACATAGGTTGGTGTTTGTTAGAACTTGTCATCTTGTATTTCATGATGGGCATGGTGGCTAGGTATGCAGAGCAGTCGATTTACGGTCAAGTGGCGACCCAAGGATGGGAGTTCTATGCGGTGACTGCCTGCATATTTCTGGTCTTTGCATTTCCTGGTTTCGTCTATCGTACCTTGTGGAAAAGTACGCTCTAGAATCATGCACTCTGGCTACCAGGGACCTAGGATTCTATAATGGATTTGACAGAACACCCCCTTCATTCTGAAATCATGGCAGCAGGCGATCTGCTGACCGTCAAGCGTGACTTGGTCAGCCTCCCCAACGGCAATACTAGTTACCGCGAGTATGTGGCGCACCCTGGTGCCGTGGTGGTGGTGCCTATGTTGTCTAATGGACATGTGGTTCTTGAGAGGCAGTTCAGATACCCATTGCGCCAGGTGTTTGTGGAGCTCCCTGCAGGCAAGATCGATCCGAATGAGGAAACGTTGCAGACGGGAAAGCGTGAGCTATTAGAGGAGACAGGCTACACCGCTAGGCAATGGGTCAAACTGGGGAGGCAACATCCTTGTATTGGATATTCAGATGAAGTGATCCACATTTATTTGGCTACCGATTTACAATTAGGGAGCCATCGACGTGACGAAGATGAAAGTCTGGAAGTCTTTGATGTCAGCTTCGCTGATTGTCTCTCGATGATCGTGCAAGGTGAGATTACCGATAGCAAAACCATCACTGCGATCTTCTTGGCTGAAAAGTATCTACAGGCGAATGGTGGCAACTGATCTGGGCGCTTCTATAAATACATGTTCGCGAGCATCAGTTTCGCTGATTACCTGCTTATACTGCTTGACACTTTATTAGTGCCGGATCAATAAGTGGGAATCATTGCAGATTGATGTTGTATTGAGTTTGCGTGGCATGTCACAATCGGCTAAAATCGCGTTTTGTTTGAATTTTAAGAACATGTTCAATTCGTATAGGCGGTTAGCTCAGTTGGTTAGAGCGCTTGGTCGACATCCAAGAGGTCAGCAGTTCGAATCTGCTACTGCCTACCAGTAAAGAAAATACTTAGAAGCAAAAGCCGTTTAATAAACGGCTTTAATTATTTATACGAGATTAAGTTATGCCTATTATTCGCTTGCCAGATGGTTCTCAACGTCAATTTGATGCGCCGGTCACGGTCGCTGATGTTGCGATGAATATTGGTGCAGGTTTAGCTAAGGCTGCCTTGGCAGGTAAGATCAATGACAAGATTGTCGATACCAGCTACCTGATTGAGGCGGACAGTGATTTAGCGATCATCACGGATAAAAGCCCAGAGGGGATTGAGGTGATTCGCCACTCAACAGCGCACTTGCTGGCCTATGCGGTGAAAACCTTGTTTCCAGATGCGCAGGTGACCATTGGCCCAGTGATTGAAAACGGGTTTTACTACGACTTTTCATACAAACGCCCATTTACGCCTGAAGACTTGGTCGCCATAGAAAAGAAAATGGCTGAGCTGGCAAAAAAAGATGAGCCTGTAACGCGTAAAGTGTTGCCGAGAGATGAAGCCGTTGCATACTTCAAAAGCATCGGTGAGGCTTATAAGGCCGAGTTGATTGAATCCATCCCCTCGCAGGAAGATGTGTCACTTTATACCGAGGGCGGTTTTACCGACTTGTGCCGAGGCCCGCATGTGCCGAGCACTGGTAAGCTCAAGGCATTCAAGCTGATGAAGCTGGCGGGAGCCTACTGGCGTGGCGATAGCAAAAACGAGATGCTACAACGTATCTATGGCACCGCCTGGCGTAATAAAGAAGAGTTGGATGCCTATTTGCACATGCTGGAAGAAGCGGAAAAGCGCGATCATCGCAAGCTCGGTCAGCAACTCGGGTTGTTCCATTTTCAGGATGAAGCCCCTGGTGCGGTATTCTGGCATCCCAAGGGCTGGCGCTTATTCCAGACACTGATTAGTTATATGCGCCAACGGCAAGAGGACGCTGGCTATGTAGAAATTAACACACCAGACGTGATGGATCGTGGTTTGTGGGAGACTTCTGGGCACTGGCAAAATTATCGCGCCAATATGTTCACTACGCAAACCGAGGACGAGCGTGTTTTTGCGCTCAAGCCAATGAATTGTCCTGGTGGGGTGCTGATGTTCGCGCAAGGACTCAAAAGCTATCGCGATTTGCCATTGCGGATGGCAGAATTCGGCAAGGTGCACCGCTATGAGCCATCCGGCGCGTTGCACGGATTGTTGCGTGTGCGCCATTTCACGCAGGATGACGCGCACATTTTCTGTACCGAATCGCAAATGGGGCAAGAGTGTCGTGATGTAGTGAAGCTGATTTTGGATATTTACAAGGATTTTGGTTTTAACGACGTGCGCATCAAGCTTTCCACCCGTCCGGAAAACCGGATCGGTTCAGATGAAACTTGGGATAAGCTGGAAGCAGCGCTGGTCTCTGCCTTGGAGTCCATGGATATTCCTTATGAGCTATTCCCAGGCGAAGGTGCATTCTATGGACCTAAGCTGGAATTTGTGCTACGCGATACGATTGGTCGTGACTGGCAATGCGGCACTTTACAGGTGGACATGAACTTGCCTGAGCGCTTTGATATTGACTATGTGGATGAAAACAATGAGCGCAAACGTCCGGTGATGCTTCATCGTGCGCTATTTGGTTCGCTGGAACGTTTTACCGGTATTCTGATAGAACACTTTGCTGGTGCGATGCCGCTGTGGCTGGCACCTGTTCAGGCGATGGTGTTGAATATTTCGGAAAGTCAGTCTGACTATGTACGCCAAGTAGTTGAAACTTTGAAGAAAAATGGTATTCGTTGCGAATTTGACTTGAGAAATGAGAAGATTACCTATAAAATACGCGAGCATAGCATGCAGAAGATGCCGTACCTGCTTGTGGCGGGCGAGCGTGAGATGCAAGCAGGACATTTAGCCGTGCGTACCAGAAAAGGTGAAGACCTGGGTTCCATGCCGATTGAAGCGTTGATTTCACGCTTGAAAGCGGAGATAGAAGCTAAGGTTTAATCTAATAGGTGCACGGCTTAATTGTTTGGAGTGTCATCACACGTGATTAATTTGGAGAATTTGATATAGCACAGGAAAAAGAAACCCGGATTAACGGCGATATTACAGCGCCACAAGTCCGTTTGGTGGGTATGGAAGGTGAGCCTTTAGGTATCATGTCTTTGGCAGAAGCATTCGCTAAAGCGGAAGAGGCAGATATTGATATCGTCGAGATTGCACCGAATGCAGCGCCGCCTGTCTGCAGATTGATGGATTACGGCAAGTTTAAGTATGCCGAGAGTAAAAGACAGCACGAAATTAAGCTGAAACAGAAGCAGGTTGTTGTTAAGGAAGTGAAGTTCCGCCCTGGTACAGATGATGGCGATTACAACATCAAGTTGCGCAATATCATTCGCTTTTTGCAGGATGGCGACAAAGCTAAGATAACATTGCGCTTTAGAGGTCGTGAGATTACGCATCAGGAGTTTGGCATGGCGTTGCTGAAGCGTTTGGAAGCGGATTTGAAAGAATATTCAGTGGTTGAGCAATATCCTAAAATGGAAGGCCGTCAGATGGTGATGGTGCTTGGCCCGATTAAAAAGACAAAATAAGTATTAATTCAATTAATGCTGAAATTTGTAATGAGTAGTAAGTAGTACCCCTGAGTGATACGGCGAAAAGGCATGCCTAAGCACTCTTAACCTAAGTTCAAGGAGAACAAAATGCCAAAGATGAAGACCAAGAGTGGCGCCAAAAAGCGCTTCAAATTCTTGGGTAATGGTAAAGTGAAGCGTACACACTCTCACTTGCGCCATATCCTCACCAAAAAGACCACCAAGCAAAAGCGTAAACTACGCGGCACGGCGATCATTTCTGCAACCGATGTCAAGCGCGTCCGCGCTATGATGCCAACACAATAGGAGTAAACTATGCCTAGAGTAAAACGTGGTGTCATCGCTCGTGCTAGACACAAAAAAGTATTAAAAGCAGCAAAAGGCTATCGTGGTCGTCGTAAAAACGTTTACCGTGTTGCCAAGCAAGCGGTAATGAAGGCTGGTCAATATGCTTATCGTGACCGTCGTCAAAAGAAACGTCAGTTCCGTACATTGTGGATCGCGCGTATTAACGCGGCGGCTCGTGAGTGTGGATTGACATACAGCCGCTTCATGAATGGTTTGAAAAAATCAGCAGTTGAAGTGGATCGTAAAGTATTGGCTGACGTAGCGGTATTCGATAAAGCGGCATTTGCTAAATTCGTAGAGTTGGCAAAAGCTGGTTTGGCAGCATAAGCACGTTGGTGTATTCATACATCCTGTGCGATTGATAAAAAAGAGGCTTCGGCCTCTTTTTTTTGCGGTAAAATCTCTTTTTTGTTTTTTGTGCAGATTTTTGTACGAAAAATCAAAGGATTGCGAAACAAAATGGGCAATTTAATTGCCTGTCTTAATACTTAGAATAAAGATCACTATTCACATGTCAGACTTAAGTCATTTGATTACAGAAGCAGCGCTAGATTTTGACAATAGCGCTACGATGAACGATTTGGAGATTGCTAAGGCGAGGTACCTTGGTAAATCAGGCTTATTGACCGATGCATTAAAAGGTCTGGGAAAACTGAGTGCAGAGGAACGTCCAGCCGCTGGGGCTGCAATTAACGTTGTCAAACAGGCGGTAGAGGCTTCATTAACAGCAAGGCGTGAAGCGATATTAAATGCGGAGCAAGCTAAGCAGTTGGCGCAGGAATCGATCGACGTGACCTTGCCCGCCCGTGCTCAATCAAAAGGTGGATTACATCCTGTAACCTTGACTTTAAAGCGTGTGGAAGAGTTGTTCCATTCGATAGGGTTTGAAGTGGCGACAGGACCTGAGATTGAAACGGACTTCTATAATTTTACGGCGTTGAACATTCCGGAAGATCACCCAGCACGTGCGATGCATGATACGTTCTATATTGATGAGGCGAATGTTCTGAGAACGCACACCTCTCCAGTGCAAGTGCGTTATATGGAGAATGCCCTTAAGTTGAACAAGACTCCGCCACTCAAGATCATTGCGCCAGGACGCGTCTATCGGGTGGATTCTGATGCAACCCACTCCCCGATGTTTCATCAAGTAGAGGGCTTGTGGGTGGATGAGGATATCAGTTTTGCTAATCTTAAAGGGGTGGTGCAGGATTTCTTACAAAAATTCTTTGAGCGAGATGATTTAACCGTCAGATTCAGGCCATCCTTCTTTCCTTTTACCGAACCTTCAGCTGAAATGGACATGAGTTGGAACGGTGGTTGGTTGGAAATTGGCGGCTGTGGCATGGTGCATCCAGAAGTGTTTAAGCATGTTGATATTGATAGCGAAAAGTATCGCGGCTTTGCCTTTGGGTTAGGCGTAGAGCGACTGACGATGTTACGTTACGGTGTGAATGACTTGCGTCATTTCTTTAATAACGATTTGCGTTTTCTCGGGCAATTCCGTTAACCATCCATCATCAATTTATTCTCAAATTAAGGTTTTAAAAGCATTATGCAATTTTCAGAAAATTGGCTACGCAGTTTAGTGAATACAGATCTGGATAGTCAGGCATTGAGTCATGCGCTGACCATGGCTGGTCTTGAGGTCGAAGAGATGCAAGCTGTCGCTGCATCATTTAGTCATGTTGTCGTAGCCAAGATATTGTCAGTAGAAAAGCATCCAGACGCAGATCGCTTACAAGTATGTCAGGTGGATGTCGGTCAGGCGCAGCCTTTGCAGATTGTCTGTGGAGCCTCTAATGCGCGTGCTGGATTGGTTGCACCATGTGCCTTGGTGGGGGCAGAGTTGCCAGGAATCTCAATCAAGCAGGCAAAGGTACGTGGAGTCGAGTCATTCGGCATGATGTGTTCATCCAAGGAGCTTGGGCTATCAGCCGAGGCGACAGGATTGTTGGAGTTGGACAGTGATGCGATGGTTGGGCAGGATATCCGTGAATATTTGGATTTGAATGATCATTTGATTACCTTGAAATTAACGCCGAACCGTAGCGACTGTTTAAGTATTCAAGGGATTGCACGTGATGTGGCCGCAATTACTGGCGCAGCTACACGTTTTGAAAAAATTACCCCAGTAAATGCTGAATTACAGCAAAGCAAACAAGTTATCCTTAACGCCCAAGAGGCCTGCCCGCGTTATGTAGGACGTTTAGTCAGTGGCATCAATGCCCAAGTGCCAACCCCAGCATGGATGGTAAAGCGTTTGGAGCGTAGCGGTTTACGCAGCATCAGTGCTGTGGTGGATATCACCAATTATGTGTTGTTGGCGCTAGGTCAGCCTATGCACGCCTTTGATGCGGCTAAATTAAACGGCGATATTGAGGTGCGTTTTGCCAAGGCGGGTGAATCGCTGACCCTGTTGAATGACACCACTGTTCAGCTCAGGGCTGATGATCTGGTGATTGCCGATGCAACTGGCGCTATCGCCTTGGCGGGCATTATGGGTGGCAAGCCTACATCGGTCAGTGATGAAACCACTAGTGTGTTTCTCGAGAGCGCATTCTTTGTACCATCTGTGATTGCAGGTAAAGCACGCAGATTGGGGTTAAGTACGGACTCTTCTTATCGTTTTGAGCGAGGGGTTGATTTTGCTCATACGCTGAGTGCGTTAGAGTATGCAACTGCCTTGATGTTACAGATCTGTGGAGGCAAAGCAGGCGCGGTGACGGAGGTGCTGAGAGCGTTGCCAACGCGTCAACCAGTGAATCTGCGCATGGGTCGATTGATATCTGTGCTGGGTATTGCATTCGAGCAGTCGACCGTATCGCGTTTGTTGACCCAGCTTGGATTTGTATTTACCGAGACTGATGGGATTTTCACCGTCACGCCTCCTAGCTATCGCTTCGATATTTCGATAGAGGAGGATTTGATTGAAGAGATAGCACGCTTGCATGGGTATGATCATATTCCAGCCACGCCGCCGGTTGCTGTATTGAATATGCTACCTGTGCCAGAGCAGCAGTTGCATATGAATCAATTGCGTGATGGTTTAGTGGCCTCTGGCTATCAAGAGGTAGTCACTTACAGTTTTGTCGATGAAAGCTGGGAGCGTGATTTGTTGGGTAATCAAGTACCCATTAAGTTGAAAAACCCCATTGCAAGTAATCTCAGCGTGATGAGAAGTAGCCTGTGGGGCGGCTTGCTCGATACGCTCACTTATAATCTTAATCGAAAACAGGATCGTGCATTCTTGTTCGAAATCGGGGCTGTGTATCATCAGTCGTCTGCTGAATATGTTGAAACTACACGTATTTCAGGCTTAGCTTATGGTAGTCAAAAGCCAGAGCAATGGGCTGCAAGCGATGCGGATATTGATTTCTTTGATGTTAAAGCCAATGTGAATGCATTGCTGGGTGTTGATGCGCTGTATGAGAAGGCGGAACATCCTGCATTGCATCCTGGGCAGTCAGCTCGCATTTTGATAAATGGTTGTGCAGTAGGTTGGCTGGGAAAATTACATCCAAAGTGGCAACAGCAGCATGGTTTACCAAAAAATCCTTATTTGTTTGAGTTGGATGCAAGTGCGGTGATGAGTCGATCACTCCCTACGTATCAAGAAGTCTCTAAATTCTTACCAGTGCGCCGTGACTTGGCCATCGTATTAGATGAGCGTGTGCCAGTTCAGGCGGTATTCACTGCAATTAAAGAGGCTAGGATTCCGTTGATTACTCAGGTGGGATTGTTTGATCTTTACCAAGGAAAAGGCATCTCGGAGAATAAAAAAAGCCTTGCATTATCAGTACTTATGCATGATACTCAAAAAACTTTATTAGATAGCGATGCTGATGTGACCATGTCTAGGCTGCTACAATTGTTACAAAATACATTCGAAGCAACATTAAGAAACTAAATCCGCTCATGGTAGGTGTCTGGTGTTTGGCTTCAATTAGGATAATAAACGGATAGTAGTATTAGGGGAGATGGGAGTGGGTATGACCTTAACGAAAGCCGAGCTTGCTGATTTGCTTTATGAGCAAGTCGGGTTGAATAAGCGTGAGGCGAAAGATATGGTGGAGGCCTTCTTTGAGGAGGTTCGCATTGCATTGGAAGCAGGGGATAGTGTTAAGTTGTCAGGATTTGGTAATTTTGAATTACGTCAAAAATCCGAGCGTCCTGGGCGAAATCCTAAGACTGGTGAAGAAGTATCGATTACAGCTCGTCGCGTAGTGACTTTTCATGCCAGTCAGAAGTTAAAAAGCAGAGTGGATGAAAATTTTGCGAGCTAGATATGTGCTGCATGCCAATTTTAGTGGATTGTAATAGTTGATGATGTTGACTTTAAGCTAAGCGTGAGTGAAAAGAATCAGACTATGACAAATCAGGTTGCCCCAATGCCGCTCCCGCCGATCCCAGCTAAACGTTACTTTACCATTGGCGAAGTAAGTGATCTTTGCGGCGTAAAGCCTCATGTACTCCGCTATTGGGAACAAGAATTCACGCAATTAAAGCCAGTGAAAAGGCGTGGCAATCGTCGTTACTACCAACATCATGAAGTCTTACTGATCCGTCGTATTCGTGAACTGCTATACGATCAAGGATTCACCATTAGTGGTGCTAGGAATCGCTTGGATAACACAGATGCAAGTGATATTGCGGTAGAAAAAACTGTCAGCAAAACAACGCATGCCAGCGCTTTACAATCTTCGTTGCCTTTGCATGTGCCATCAGTCAGTGATTTTGATTTGGAAGCCTTCAAATCAGAGTTGCGTCAGATATTAGGTTTGTTGCACACACACCTGCGTACATCTTAGTTATTTCTTTACAAGTGTCATTCCTGATGAAGTGGCTTTGGGTTATAATGCACACCCGCAAATTGATTGCGGGATAGGTTCGGGGCGTAGCGCAGCCTGGTAGCGTACTTGCATGGGGTGCAAGGGGTCGAGTGTTCGAATCACTCCGTCCCGACCAA
>Ga0194120_10000618_pt1 | contig 67090 bp, 66 predicted proteins | sample TA2MahCa65mmetaG_FD_148642 | JGI IMG/M metagenome (GOLD analysis project Ga0194120, IMG submission 148642) | Freshwater microbial communities from Lake Tanganyika, Tanzania - TA2015019 Mahale Deep Cast 65m | ecosystem: Environmental > Aquatic > Freshwater > Lake | place: Tanzania: Lake... | reverse complement strand
CAAGTAAGAAGGATGAAGGAAGAAGGAAGAAAAGTAGAGATAGTGTGTATGAATAGTATGAATGCATAATTAATTCCTTATTGGTTCTGTGAATAAATAGTGTTCAAAAAATTTGTTGTAAAGATGGAGTCCACCTTTACTTGTCATTGCCGAGAAACGTTAATGAGTTCACCGTTTTCCATAAACAAGGTGGACCCCATCTCTCTAAAGCAATAAACCTCACGGATATATTTTACCGAGCGAGGTTGTTATTTATAAATATCATGCGTTCCAATGTTCATAAAATCCACCGTTTCATTATCATTAAAACGGAACATTATTCTGTAGTGTCCCGTAACGCTGAACGCCCAGTACTCTTTATACTTCCCGTGCAGTTTATGCGTTTCGAGTTGTGGGTCAAACGGATTGTTGCGGAAGATACTCTCGCGTTCTTTTGCTTTCGCTTTTATCATTGAAGGCAACGCTCGATACGCTTTCTTAAATTGAGACGAAACACGGATAACCATTTCATTCTAATTCCTCAAGAGAAGAAATTGTTTGTAGTTTTCCCAGCCGTTTTTCTTTTTTATACACTTCAATCGCTTTGTCGGTATCTGCTTCTTCTCTTCGTAATTGTTGAGCGTATTTTTCTAATGCGATAAACTCCTCATATTTTTTTCGGGGAAGAATAACTAACTCATCGTTCTGTATAAATTTTTTGGGTATCGTAATCGTGTTCATAACGTTCTCTGAATAAATTTGTTGGGATGAAAATACTAAAGTTCAAAGGCAACACAAAATAATGTTTGTTTTCCAGAGTTTTTTCTCCGAGTAAAAAAATAGTGTTTGGTTTGTAGGACAAGTTTGAAACTTGTCCTACGTTGTTAATTAAAAAACTTGTTGTAAAGATGGAGTCCACCTTTACATGCCATTGCCGAGAAACGTTAATGAGTTCACAGTTTTCTATAAACAAGGTGGACTCCATCTCTCTAAAAGCAAAAATCTCACAGGTTCGTGTCCCTTATGTGAGGTTTTGTGTGTTATACTTTTGTTGTTGTTGTAATGTGCCTTCATTGTTTTACTCTCCATCAATTATTTGTTTGTCAATATACTTCATCGTGCGTGCCAATATCAACAAGGAGAATATCGTCTTGTTGTGTATCCGGGTTTTTCTTAAACTCAAAAACGATTCTTAAATCATACTCGACAGAACAAGCCCACGAACCTTCAAATCTTCCGTGCAGTTTGTGAGTTTTGAGTGTCCCGGCAAACGGGTCTTGCTCTAATCTTCTCATAATGTCAGCAATCTTGTCGTAGAGTTTCGGGTTTTGTTTTGTCCGTTTCCGAAACGCAGATTGATACCGCGATGACCAATGAAGCGTTGGCATTAGTCTTTCATGCTTGCAAGAAAATCATCAACAGAGCCGCTTCCCGTTTTTCCTTGAGCATATTCTTCTCTGCTAATGCGTATGGATTCTGCTAATTCGTTTCGTCGTTGTTCTATGGCTCGTTTCGCAAGTATTTCCGAAACCATAATTTGGTCGTCAAGCGAAAGTTGGGATAATGTATCGAGTGCTATATCTACTGTTAAAAGTTGTTGCATAAGTTTGTTGAAAAATTGTTGGGGAGAAAATACAAATCTTTATGAGCAAAGCAAAATGTTGTTTGCATCAAATTGTGTCAAGATGGAGTCCACCTTTATTTGTCATTGCCGAGAAACTTTAATGAGTTCACAGTTTTCAATAAACAAGGTGGACTCCATCTCTCAAATCAGATTTAATCTTCCAAAAAAAATTTCGTGCAGATTGTACGCTCTCCGAGCCATAGGTACAGGAACAACACTCGTGAAACTCCATCCGTTATTTCTTTCACTTCCATTGATTTTACTTTACTATTTCTGTATTTTTGTCCATAATTTTTTTCGTCAAAACAACTTTATGAATATTACAGCAAATCTCGTTGGCGTTCTGCCGATGATTGTCATTGCTCTCGTTACACTTCTCATTATTCTCGTTGATGCACTGTATAAAGAAAACGCTCGTATCAGTTTTTGGGTATCGCTTGTTGGAACACTTGCAGCGTTTTTTGTTACATTCAATCAAACCCTGCAACAAACGGTTTTCAATGGAATGGTACTTGTAGATGGCTTCACGCGATTCTGCACACTTGTTTTACTCTGCGGAACTATTCTCACGATATTACTATCACGTTCGTATTTGGAAAAATTAGAAATTCACTTCGGAGAATATTATGCGTTGTTGCTTTCAGCAGTATTAGGAATGATGTTTCTCACTTCCGCTGGCGATTTAATGATGATGTTTATCGGAATAGAATTGATGTCGGTGTGTTTTTATGTTCTTGCGGGATTTCTGCGCAAACGTACGACATCGAATGAATCTGCATTGAAATATTTTTTGCTTGGCGCATTTGCAACAGGATTTCTTCTCTACGGAATTGCATTACTGTACGGTTCATCGGGAACAACAAACATCGCTATGATTATTTCCGAACTCGATTCATTACAAACTTCTATGTTATTTTGGCTCGGTATCGGATTGTTGCTTATCGGTTTTGCTTTTAAAGTAGCGGCTGTTCCGTTTCATATGTGGGCGCCGGATGTGTACGAAGGCGCGCCAACTTCGGTTACTGCATTTATGGCAACAACGGGAAAAACTGCAGCGTTCTCAGGATTTCTCCTCGCATTTGCAAACATCGTCGGACATACATCGCAAAATTTTTCACACGAAAAACTTTCTCTTGCGCTTGCAATTATTTCTGCCGCTTCGATGATTCTCGGAAATGTTGTTGCAATTTCTCAAACGAACATCAAACGAATGTTAGCGTACAGCAGTATTGCCCACGCAGGATATATGCTTGCGGGACTTGCATCGGGAACACAATACGGCGTGCAGGGAATTTTATTTTATCTCGCCGCATACACATTGATGAATCTTGGCGCGTTCGGAGTAATTTCCCTCGTTGAACAAATTGAGGAAACAAATCTTTCACTCAATGATTACGCGGGCTTTTCGCAAAAACAACCGGCGCTTGCGGCAATGTTCGCGATTTTTATGTTCTCGCTTTCCGGTATTCCTCCATTCGCAGGTTTCTTCGGAAAATATTATGTGTTTGCCGCCGCAGTGAGCGGTGGATTCACGTGGCTTGCAATTATCGGAGTTCTTACAAGTGCAATAGCCGCATATTATTATTTGCGCATTGTCGTGCTGATGTATTTCAAAAATAGTGAAACGGAACTTATTGTTTCCGCCTCGCGCATTTCTTTTGCCGCAATTTCTCTCGCCGCAATCGGTGTTATTATTTTCGGAATGTTTCCTTCATTGCTGACAAATTTGATTACAAAAAGTTGGTAGCGAGAAGATTGGAGATATGCGACTTGCGATTTGTGATGTGAGAGAACTACTTCAATGAATTTCTAACACGCATATCCCATAATCACAAACTGCAAATCCCACATCAAACAATGGAAATACTTCTCTCAACTGACGAAATGCGTTCCTGCGATAAACAAGCAGGAGAAGAGTATTCTCTTCCTTCATTATTGTTGATGGAAAATGCAGGACGAAGCGTTGTTGATTCAATGGAAAAACATTTTGGAAGTGTTGCGGAAAAATCATTTCTCATCGTTTGCGGAAAAGGAAACAACGGCGGCGATGGGTTTGTTGTTGCGCGGCATTTATTCAATCGCGGAGGATATGTTCACATTCTCCTTGTTGGAAAAAAATCCGATGTCAAAGGTGATGCAAAAACCAATCTCGATATTGTTCTTCAACTTCAGAAGAAAACAAAAAACACTTCGCTCTTTTCTTTCAGAGAAATACAAAGAGCATTCTCAAAAAATTGTCCGCGTTGCGATTTCATTATTGATGCATTATTCGGAACCGGATTTTCCTGTGAAGTGCGAAAACCGTATTCGGAAATTATCGAGTGGATGAATGAAAGTAAAAAGCCAATTGTTGCTCTCGATATTCCTTCGGGAATAAATTCTGATAACGGAATGAAAACGAATGTTGCCGTGAAAGCACAACTCACGGTAACAATGGCGGCAAAAAAAATCGGTTTGCTTGTGAACGATGGCAAAGAATGTTCTGGAAAAATTGAAGTCGCAGATATTTCCATTCCGAAAAAATTCCTCAAAGAAAAACGCTATACTTTTCTTGTTGAAAAAAATGATGTTGAAGATTTTCTTCCGAAACGAAAACTAAACGCAAATAAATATTCTGTCGGAAAAGTGTTTGTGCTTGCAGGTTCGCAACAATTTCCCGGGGCAGCGTTTATGACTGCAACAAGCGCAATGAGAGTAGGCGCAGGAGCAGTAATTCTCGGAACGGTGAAATCACTCTATCCGTTGCTGGTAAAAAAACTTACGGAAGTAATGCTTGAACCACTCGATGAAACAAGCGAAGGAACAATTTCACTTTCTGCAAAAGAAAAAATTCTTGAGCGAATTGAATGGTGCGATGTTGTTGCTATCGGTCCCGGAATTTCCCAAAACAAAGAAACACAATCGCTTGTTGCCGAAATAATTTCATCGTGCACAAAGCCGATGGTGATTGATGCAGATGCGCTTTCTGCAATTACGAATTACGAATTACAAATTACGAATTGCATATTCACTCCTCATAGCGGGGAACTTTCTCGTATGCTTGGAATTTCATCAGAAGAAATTGAAACGCATCGTGTTGAAATTGCGAGAAGTTCATCAAAGAAATTGAATGCAATTGTAGTATTGAAAGGAAATCCGACTGTGATTGCAGCACCGAATGGAAAAGTTTTTCTCAATTCCACAGGAAATCCCGGAATGGCAACAGCAGGAAGCGGCGATGTTTTGACGGGAACGGTTGCAGGAATACTTGCACAAATGAAATCGGAAAATATTTCCTTTGAAGAAAAACTTCAACGCTCTGCAATCATTAGCGCATATTTGCACGGACTTGCGGGTGATATTGCAGAAGAGAAATTCGGTAAGCGTTCAATAATGGCAATGGATATCAGCGATTCGCTTTCATCGGCGATGCATATTGTTGACAGAACGTAGAATGGTGAACGAACTATCACAAAAAAAATTTCCTTCGTTTGCGCGATATCAGTTGCCGGCAATAGTGTGGTCGTTGTTTATCTTTACAATGTCATCAATTCCGGGAATAAAATTTCCATTTCAATTTTTTAGTTTTGACAAACTTTTGCACTTCGGGGTATTCTTTGTTTTAGGAATGTTATCTGCGAGAGCATTTTTATTTCAAGAATGGAATACGACGTTAAAAAAGTACGCATTGCTTTTCGCTGTTCTCTATGTAATGCTGTACGGCGCATCGGATGAAATTCACCAAATGTTTGTGCCTGGACGTTCGCCGGAGTTGTACGATTTTCTTGCAGATACGTTAGGAGGAATTTTAGCAGCGGGAATAGTGATAATTCTTCCGAAGAAATATTTGTTTTGATTGGTTAATGTTTTTCCCTGAGCGTCGCTGTACTTTTCTTGCTATGAAAGAATTTCTATATTAGCAAACAAAATTTTGCAAAACTTTTTTATGTATTCACAATCTTTGCTCCTGTCTCGATGAAAGAAGAACATCGTCAATGGTTCTCAAACTCTATCGGAAAAAATTTCGATATGCTTGTGTTCGGAGAATCTGGATTTCCGATAATAATATTTCCAACCTCCAAAGGAAGTTACTTTCAATACCGAGATTTCGGTTTGATTGAATGCGTGAAACGCTATGTCGAAAATGGACAAGTCCAAATTTACACTCCCGATAGTTATGATGCAACCAGTTGGTACAACAATGAAATTCATCCGTTTGAGAAAGTTCAAAACCACGTTGCGTATGAACAACTGATATTAAACGAAGTAATTTTCCCGACAATTCAAGAAACCGGATTTTCAAAAGTAGGAGTTAGTGGGTGTAGTTTTGGAGGATTTCATGCTGCAAATATTGCATTCCGACATCCTGCGCATATCGGATATATGTTTAGTCTCGGAGGAGCGTTTAACATTAAACAATTTATCGGAAATTATTACGATGATAATTGTTATTACAACAGTCCACCAGATTATCTTCCAAACTTACGGGACGAATGGTATTTAAACAAATTCCGCGAGATGAACATTATTTTAGGAACCGGTGAAACAGATATTTGTCGTAACGATAATGCACAACTTTCTGCCATCTTAGACACACTCAACGTCCCACACTGGCTCGATGACCGACAAGGATTCGGGCACGATTGGCATTGGTGGAAAATAATGTTTGAACAATATGTTTCACAAATTTGCGAACGACAATAAGGTTTTTATTATTACATATTTAATTAATTTATTCACTTACCTCAATTACTCAGTATGAAAAAAATTGGAATTCTCTTTGGACAAGAAAATACATTTCCCCCGGCATTGGTTGAACGAATCAATTCAAAAAATGAAAAAGGCATCGTTGCTGAATTTGTTCGCATTGATAAAGTATTCCAAGGTGATACAACAGAATACGCAGTCATTGTAGACAGAATTTCACAAGATGTTCCTTTCTATCGCGCGTACTTAAAAAATGCGGCGATGTGCGGAACTGCCGTTATCAACAATCCATTTTGGTGGAGCGCCGATGATAAATTTTTCAATAACTGTCTTGCAACAAAAATCGCTGTCCCCGTTCCGAAAACAGTGATACTTCCTTCACATCATCATCCGCAAGATACAACGGAACAATCATTTCGCAACCTTGCATTTCCGCTCGATTGGGAAGCGATGTTCAACTATGTTGGATTTCCCGCATTCTTCAAACCGTTTGCAGGCGGCGGATGGAAGCACGTGTACAATGTAAAATCCAGTGAAGAATTTTTTGAAGCATATAATCAAACTGGACAACTCGTAATGATGTTGCAGGAAGAAATTGATTTTACGGATTATTTCCGTTGCTACTGTGTTGACCAACGCGATGTTCATATTATGCAGTATGCGCCAAAAGAACCGCATCATCTTCGCTATGTTCGCAATCCAAAACCCATAGAAAAAAAATTACTCGAATTGATAGAACAGTATGTTGTACAATTGAATCACTGGCTCGGATACGATCTCAATACTGTTGAATTTGCGGTTCGCGATGGTATACCGTACGCAATAGATTTTTGCAATCCTGCTCCCGATGCCGATGTTCATTCCGTTGGCAAAGAAAATTTTGCGTGGATTGTTGAAGCAGTTGCGAATATGTGTATAAGAAAAGCAAAAGAGCATATCGAAGGAAAAAATAATCTTTCGTGGGGAGAATTTGTGAAAACGTATTCGACATCAGTGAAAACAACTACAACGAAAAAACCGGTAAAAAACAAAAAGAAGTGATATGTATTGTATCACAGAATGAATATTCCAAAAAAAATATTTTTGGTGTTTCTCCGAATTGTCTATACTGGAGTGATTATTCTTTTGCTTTTATTGAAATGCAGAGAAATTCCTCCTATGCCGGAGTATATACCGACGGTAAGCATATCTACTGAAAGTATTGGTATTACAAGAATAGTATTGCGATTACATTTTACAGAGACAAAACCGCCGAGAAGTTTTTCTCTCTTTAAAAATGGCGTACACTTTATTACCGATACGCTCGTTGCACAAGATACGCTCCTCCTCGATACAACACTTTTCCGCGGACGCACCTATACCTACAAAGCATACCGATTGCGGGGAAACACGAGATACGATTCATCCAAAACACTCACAATAACCACACTCGACTCTGCAACAATTGCACTTACTGCCGACGACGTTGGCGTTACCGATGCGTTGTTGAAAGTCTGCGCAAGTAGATTTGGTAAGTATGAAGAAACTTGTGGTAATGAGATAATAAAAATTCTATTATTGATAAAACTATGTCAGAAAAAAAATTATTCACACTCGGAATAGAAGAAGAATTTCAAATCGTTGATCCGGAAACGCGAGAATTGCGTTCCCACATCAATCAAATTCTCGAACAAGGAAAACGTGTGCTTTTGGAACAAGTAAAACCGGAAATGCATCAATCCGTCGTTGAAGTTGGAACAAACATTTGCGAAAACATTACAGCCGCTCGCAAAGAAGTAATTCAACTTCGAAGTACACTTGCACAACTTGCAAAAGAAAGCGGATTACGCATAGCGGCGGCAGGAACACATCCTTTTTCTCATTGGTCAAAACAAAAAATTACTGAACATCCGCGTTACAAAACTATTGTAGATGATATGCAGGATGTCGCGCGCGCAAATTTAATTTTCGGACTTCATGTTCACGTTGGGCTTCCAAATCGCGAAATTGCCATTAACATTATGAATGCCGCGCGTTATTTTCTTCCGCACCTTCTCGCATTTTCTACGAACTCTCCTTTTTGGCTCGGAAGAAATACAGGATTTAAATCGTATCGCACAAAAATTTTCGAACGATTTCCGCGTACAGGAATTCCCGACCATTTTGTGAGTCTTTCGGAATACGATAATTATATCAGTTGGCTCATCAAATTGAACTGTATTGACAATCCTAAAAAAATTTGGTGGGATGTGCGCATTCATCCGTTTTTTGATACCATTGAATATCGCGTCTTCGATTTACCAATGCGCGTTGATGAAACTATTGCTCTTGCGGCAACTGCTCAGGCAATCACAGCAAAATTATACAAACTCATCAAAGCAAATCTCGGTTTTCGTTTATACCGAAGAATTTTACTCAATGAAAATAAATGGCGCGCCGCTCGATATGGTATCCAAGGAAAACTTATTGATTTGGGAAAGCAAGAAGAAGTGGATGCAAAATTATTGATGATGGAACTGATTGAATTTGTTGACGATGTGGTTGACGAACTTGATTGCCGCAACGATGTGAATTACCTCATGAACATCGCCGCAATGGGAACCGGCGCCGATAGACAACTTGATGTGTGGAACAAAACACAAGATGTCAAAAAAGTTGTTGATTATATTATTTCAGAAACACACATTGGTTTACAATAATTTATGCCGCAATACAACAATACAAATACGCCGCAAGATAATATTTTTGATTCCGAACTTTCACTCGGCGCACATAATGCCATCGGTACTTGTTTGCGCTTACAACGCAATGAGCGAGTTACAATCATCACCGACAACGAATGTTTTGAAATTGCCGCTTCGTTAGTGCACGAAATCATCAACGTTGGCTCAGAATTTTCTCTGTTTGTTCTGGAAAATTATGCGCAACGTCCTCTCAATGATATGCCGCAAATTATTCTTGACGACCTTGCAAAATCGCACGTGAGTATCTTTGCGTGTGTAGCACAATCGGGAGAACTCGGCTCGCGCATTCAAATGACAAACGTTGTGAACAAATATAAAATTCGACACGCACACATGGTAAATATTACCAAAAAAATTATGTGTGAAGGAATGCGTGCAGATTTTCACAATGTTGATGCAATCAGCACTATCCTTGTTGAAAAAGCGCGAAAAGCAAAAATGATTCGCGCCCGTTCAAAAGGAGGTACAAATATTATTGCAGAATTTTCTCCTTCGCTCAAATGGTTGAAAACAAGCGGTATTATTACAACAGAAAAATGGGGAAATTTACCCGGCGGCGAAATTCTGACTACTCCTGCAACGGTGAACGGATTATTTGTTGTTGACGGCGTCGTTGGCGATTATCTTTGTCCACGTTTTGGCGACATAAAAGAAACGCCGCTCTTCATTGATATTGAAAATAGCATAATTAAAAATTTGCGTTGCACAAACAAAAAACTCCTGGATGAATTTTCCGAATATGTCTCAACAGATGAAAACAGTAACCGAGTCGGCGAATTTGCTATCGGAACAAATATCGCCGTTCAAGAAATCAGCGGTCAAATTTTACAAGATGAAAAAATTCCCGGCGTACATATCGCTTTCGGAAATCCGTACGGCGACCACACCGGCGCAACTTGGGTTTCTACTACGCATATTGACTGCGTTGGACGCAGTTTTGATATTTGGATGGATAGCGAACAAGTAATGAAAAACGGCACGTTTCTTATTTGAGTAAAGAAGAACAATTTCCTTTTATTCATCTCTCACTGAAGCATTGATGATTCCTGAACTTAGAAAAAAATACAACGAAGAATTTACCGAACAAGCATATAACGCTTTTCTGCACGAACTCAACACGAAGGAAAAATATCCCACCGATTTTCGCTCGTGTGAAACACCGCTGTTTCTTTCCGAAACGTTGACACGACAACTTGTATTCGCAGCAAACGAAATTATCTCGTTCATATTTTCCAACGAATATCTTGAACATTCAAAAAAAGCAATTCCGAAAAATCTTGTCGTTCCGAATGAAACGGAACATCCAACATTTCTGCAAATTGATTTTGCAATTTCTCAAGATGGAAACGGAACATTCATTCCGCAACTCATAGAACTGCAGGGTTTTCCATCATTATATTGTTTTCAGGTGCTGCTTGATACCGTAACACGAAATCATTTTTTCGTTCCGAATAATTTTGAACCGTATTTCAATGGTTTCAACGGCTCATCGTATATTCAATTACTCAAGGAAATTATTATCGGAAACGCTTCTCCCGAAAATGTTATTCTCCTCGAAATAGAACCCGAACGTCAAAAAACCCGCATTGATTTTGCGTGTACAGAATCAATGCTGGGAGTGAAAAGCAAATGTATCACGAAAATTTTCAAACGAGGGAAAAAACTTTTTTACAAAGAAAACGGAAAAGAAATTCTCATCGAAAAAATTTACAACCGCGTTATCTTTGACGAACTTCAACGAAAAAACCTTTCACTGAATTTCCAGTTTACCGACGAACTCGATGTTGAATGGATTGGACATCCGAATTGGTTTTTCCGAATCAGCAAATTTTCTCTTCCGTTCATCAAAAGTGCGTACGCTCCTGCTTCGTTTTTTTTGAACGACCTTCATACGTATCCGGTAAATTTACATCAGTACGTTTTGAAGCCGTTATATTCATTTGCAGGCGCTGGAGTCGAAATTGATGTTACCAAAGAACTTCTTGACGGAATTCCTGATAAACAAAATTTTATTTTACAAAAAAAAATAGACTACGCACAACTCGTAGAAACTCCAGACGGATGTGCAAAAGCAGAAATACGAATGATGTTCGTATGGAAAGAACTACCATTGCTCGTGAACAATCTTGTTCGAATGAGCAAAGGAAAAATGATGGGAGTAAATTTTAACAAAAATAAAACGTGGGTGGGTTCGAGTTTAGCGTATCATCCAATTTTATGAAATGAATATTACGTCACACTCCAAATGCTCTCCGTAACTTCACCATCGTACCATGCATTTCTTCTGAAATAACTTTTGTGTCGGCAAAAACCGGAAGAAAATTTGTGTCGCCGTTCCATCGGGGAACAATATGAAAATGAATATGGCTTTCAATTCCTGCACCTGCAATACGACCAACATTACATCCGATATTTAATCCTTCAGCATGCATCACGGAACGCAGTACTTCGGAAAGGTTGCATATCAATTGCATTATTTCCTTCCTCTCATTCTCATCGAGATTACTGATTGTTGCGGTATGTTTATATGGTACAATCAATAAATGCCCGCTGTTATACGGAAACAAATTCATCAAGACGAAACAATGTTGTTCTCTCCAAGCGATAAGACGTTCATCATCGTCGTTCGCTTTATATGCTTCACACATTGCGCACGATTCTTTCTTGTTTTCTTTTTTTTCAGAAAACGTTGCAATGTATTTTGAGCGCCACGGAGACCAAAGTCGTTCCATTTTAATTGTTCGATTTTAGATGGAAAATTTTCATACAAACAATTTTCAATATTAATGCGCTATGGAAAATATACAACGAAATTCTATTCCTCTTCAACTTTATGTTTTGCTTCTGTAATAACTTTTTCCATAATTTCACGAGGCATTTCTTCGTAGTGCGCAAACTTCTGCCGATGAATTCCGCGTCCCTGCGTCATCGAACGAACTGTTGTCGAATAGCGGTATAATTCTTTCAACGGAACTAATGCTTTGACAATTTGATACGTTCCGTTCGAATCCATTCCTAAAATTTTTCCCCTGCGTCCTGAAATATCTCCCATGATATCACCCATATTTTCTTCGGGAACAGTTACTTCAATTTCATAAATCGGTTCGTACAATACAGGTTTCGACTGTAAAAATCCATCTTTGAACGCCATTTTACCCGCAGTTTTGAACGCATTTTCATTCGAATCTACGGGATGCATTTTCCCATCGTGTAAAATGACACGCACATCAGAAACCGGATATCCGGCAATAACTCCGCTTGTCATTATATCCATAATCCCTTTTTTTACTGCTGGAACAAATTTTGCATCAACCGCTCCTCCAACAATGGCGTTCACAAATTCGAGTTTTCCTCCCCACGGCAAATCTTCCAGTTCCTTTCCGCGAATAGTCAAATCCGATGGATATGGCGCGCCTTCACGATACGCTTCCATATGAAAATATACTTCTCCGAATTGACCTGCGCCGCCCGATTGTTTTTTATGACGATAACTTACGCGCGATGTTCCACGTATGCGTTCCCGGAAAGCATAACGAGGTTCACGAATATCTACTTCAACTCCATAGCGGTCTTTCATTCGTTTCACTAATATCGTTAAATGCAATTCACCTTGTCCATTGATTATTGTTTGCACCAATTCCTGATCGTGAGAAACAACAAATGTCGGGTCTTCTTCGTGCAAACGATGAAGTGCGTTTCCGATTTTATCTTCGTCCCCTTTCGATTTTGCAGTAATGGATTGACTGATTACCGGTTCCGGAAATTGTATGAGTGGAAGTACAATAGAAAATGATTTGCTCGATAGAGTGTTGTTTGTATGCGTATCTTTTAATTTTACTACTGCGGCTAAATCGCCAGCAAACACATGACCAACTTCTTTTCTTTCCTTTCCATTCATTACGTACAGTTGCGAGAGGCGTTCCGGTTTTCCGTTTTTTTGATTTACCAAATCCAAACCATGGGTAAACGTTCCGGAATACACTTTGAAGAATGAAAGTTCGCCCACGTGTGGTTCTGAAACAGTTTTGAAAATAAACCCAACAGGTTCTCCTTTACTTTCCATCGGAATAATTATTTCTTTTTCTGTTCCGGAAAATTTGGCTTTTGTTTTATCGCGTTGTGCCGGATGCGGTGCATACTCAATAAGAAAATCTAACAAGCCCGCGATACCAACATTTTTAGTGGAAGAACAAGAAAGCAAAGGAAATATTTTTCTGTTGAAAAATGCTGTTTGAAATCCGTTGCGCAATTCCTCGTCGCTCAAAGTTCCTTGTTCAAAAAATTTCTCTATCAGTTTTTCGTCGCTCTCTGCAATTTTTTCAATAAATGATTCGCGTAAATATTTTGCTTCTTGCAAATGGTCAGAAGGAATTTCTTTTTCAACATATTTTCCTTTATCCGATTGATATTCCAACGCTTTCATTTTGAGAATATCAACAACACCGTGAAAATTAGGACCAGTAACAAGAGGGATTTCAACAACTGTTACATCTCCGCCAAAACGGTCGTGAACCATTTTCAAAACCTTTGGCAAATCAACGTGTTCGCCGTCAATTTTATTGATGACAAAAATTGTTGGAAGTTGATATTCCTTTGTATAATTCCACGCAAGTTCCGTTCCGACTTCAACTCCTTCAAATGCTTTGAGTACAATGACTGCAGTATCGGCAACTCGCATTGATGCTTTTACATCGCCCGTGAAATCCGTATATCCGGGAGTATCGAGGATATTGATTTTTGTATTGTTCCATTCACAATTCAATAACGAAGTGTTGATAGAAATTTTTCGTTCTATTTCGTCGGCGCGATAATCGGAATGGGTGGAACCATCTTCGACTTTTCCCAAACGCGTTGATGCGCCCGCAGTAAAAAGTATTGCTTCGGTAAATGATGTTTTTCCGGAACCTCCGTGCCCAGCAACTGCTATATTTCTGATTTGTTCAGTGGAAAATTCTTTCATAAAAAATAGTAGGATGTGTGTTAAATAATTGAATAAACTTGTAGAAATGTACGAATTGTCGAAAGGGAAAAAACTTAGAAGTGAAATTTGTTACGCAACCAATTACTGCATTCTGTTGCGCAAAAGAACAATGCCAACATATTGTTCCTTTCGTTGTGAAAAAATTGTCAAGAGGATTTTTTTCAACTTCTCATTCTTTCAAAAAAAGCTTTAATGCCTTTCACGAACGCTGTTACAAATGAAACGGAATCCATAACGGGTTCTTCGATGCGATGTTGCACTTTCCGTTTGAACGCAATAATTTCATCCATCGCAATTCGAAAACTTTCAACAGAATCCTTCACTATCGAGAGTTGTTCGTTAAGGTTATCAGTAATTGTTCGAACTTTTGTCGTAATGGCATTCAAATTCTCAAGAATCGGAAATGTTTGTTCGCAGAGTGCGCTTACCTTTTTATCAAGGTGGTCTAAACTTTTTTCCATCCGATAAAAAATCATCACGAGGTAAATACTCGCAGCGGAAACGCAAAGCGACGAAAGAATAACAATGATGAGAAGTGTAGTTTCAGTCATAAAAGAAAGTGCTTATGCTCGGTCTCGTTCTTCTTTATACGCTCCGTAGCCTGCTTTGACTGCATCGGAAAATTTCGATGTTTGTTCCATCGTATCAGAAATAATTTCTCCAGCAGTATCATACAATTCTTCGCCTCGCTCGTAAGCAGTTTTTCCGAATCCTCGAATCTTGGAAGATGTGTCGGTAAATATTTTTTTTGCACCGTCTTTTATTTCATCCGATTTTCTTTGAATATCGCTTCGAAGTTCTCTCCCGGTTTTTGGCGCAAGTAATAATCCAGTTATTGCTCCTGCAATTCCTCCGATAAGAAATCCTAGAAGCAGACCTTTTCCCAGGCCTTCTTTTTTATTTTGATACATAAATTGTTCTCCGAAATGTTGGGTTAATTATACAAACTTCTCTTAAAAATTAAAAACAAACTAACAAAAAACACTTGTTCATTTTTAAAAATTTATTTTTTTGTGCAACTGTGGTTTTTCCGGCATTCACCCACGCAGTGTACCAGAAACACACTGTTCGCTCTGTTGACTTTTGTAATTGCCTATCTTATTTTTTTTTGCCGCTCATCTTTAACGCACAGCGGCAATATAACGATAGAGCCACGCACTCTATTTCAGTAACCAATCGTTGTCGTGCAATTTCATTGTAATAGATAAACTTTCTATCGCTAAAGCAATTTCCAACGAAGCATTTCAATTGCCGTTATTGTATTGTACGAAAACATTTGAATTGCGGCAGAAAAATCGCACGGAAGATATCTCAAACGAATACATATCGTTAAAATCAATATCAATTAAATGATATAGCGCTTCCGCGTATCGTTGAAAAAACAGTTGTATTTGCCCGATAAGTGTTCTATCTAAAACGATTTATCTGATTATGAACGTACGAACTCCAACTCGGCGAAATATTGTTTTCTAAACATACTATAGAAATAAACAACAATCAACGATTTCCGTTTCATCATCGAAGTATAGAAAATATGAGATATGCGTTTGTTATACGCACATCTCATATATCATAACTCGTTCAACATTATCGGTTTCGTTTCTTGTGCCGATTCTTTCGCAAACGTTTTTTTCGCTTATGCGTTGACATTTTATGTCGTTTACGTTTTTTTCCGCAAGGCATTTTTTTTCTTTCTAATTAAAGTTAAAATTATTACTTAAAATGAGTTTGTAAAAATTCGTTCGCACGCTTTCCCGTTTCCGAATTTTCATCTAGTTGTGCCGCTTTCTGAAAATAATCCTTTGCTGTATTCATATCCCCTATGTTCAAAGAAATAATCCCAATGTTGAAATGCGCTTTTTGATGCTTCGGTTGAATGGCAATTGCTTTTTTCATATTCGTAATTGCGGTTGTTGCATTGTTCGTTTCGAAATAACAAATACCTAAATCCACTAATGCATCTGCGTTCTTGGGATTCATTGAAAGATAGTTGATGTATTGTTCTATTGCGCGGGGGAACATTCTTGCATCGTGAAGCGCATTTGCATAATGCAAAACCGCTTCTGCGTCATTCGGATGCGCTTTCATTTCCTCCTCTAATTGCTGCAAATGCTGAAGTTCTGGTTCAGATTGTTGTTGAGTCTGCGGAACGACTGCTTTCTTTTCACTATAAAAAGTAAAAAACAACAATGCAAACAAAAATAACACAACAAACGCGAGATAGATTTTCCACAAATCAATTTTTTTTCTTGTCTTCACGTTCACTTGTTCTTTTATAACCGATTCTTCCACTACTTTCGGTTTTTCATGAGGAATGTACGTTGGCTTCTTTTCCGATTTGTGTTCAAAGGTGTATGATGGAATTTTTTCTTCTACTTCTGAAGAGATTTTTGGCGCTTCGATTTTCTGCTCCTGGTGTTTTTCATTGAAAACAGTTTTTTGTTTTTGCAAAGAAATTTCCTCGGGCAATTTTGGTTCTGCCTGTTTTACCTGCGGTTGATTGAACAATAATTCTACTTCTTCCGCTATGTCCGCATCGGCAGAATGTGCGACAGAGAGAATTGCTCCACAACCTTCACAATAGGATGCGTTTTTACTATTCGAATATCCGCAAAAATCGCAGACGAATTTTCCTCCGCGTGTTTTCTTTTGGGGAAGATTTTCTTTCTTGGAAAAAAAATTGTATAAATCGTCGCTGCCCTTTTTTCCCCAATCAATCTTGTTGCCGCACTCGGGACAATATTTATCGGCACCTGTTAATGTTGCATTGCATTGCGAACATTTTTCTTGTGTAGTCAACGGCTTACTTTCTTTTTCAAATTTGCATTGACTGCAGTTTTAAAATCTTTTGACACTTTAAAAAACGGAGTAAATTGTTCATCAATGGGAACTTTGATACCCGTTTTTGGATTGCGACCAACACGCGGTTTACGCAGTACGACTTTAAAACTTCCGAATCCGCGGATTTCAATATTGCTTCCGTCTATCAGTGTATCCTTGATTGATTCTAAAAAACCGTCAACGATCGCTTCGGTTTCTAATTTTGTAACTCCGGTACCGTTGGCGACGCGGGTAACTAAATCTGCTTTAGAAATATTCACTGTTTTTAAAAAAATATTGGGCAAAAGATAGGAAAAATTTGTTGTGCGGGAAAAGTGTGTAGAAATAAATTGTTTGAAAATTCGTAATCAGTTCTATGAAAAAAATAATATTTTTTGAAGCATTGAGAAATTGCATAAGTTTTATTTATATTAAGCGCGAAAATTTTCAGCACTAATAAATGTAATATTCATAATTTGTTATTAACTCGAGGTAATTGTATGAAGCCCATTTTTTCAAAATCATTTCTTACTTTTTTTATCCTTTTCATTTGCATTTTGTTCCACTTTAAAGTGAATGCGCAACGTGTAAATACTGCAAGTAATTCTCTCTCATCTTCAAAAACAAGTTCTCTTTCAATCGCAGATATAAGTGTTTTTGAAGGCAACAGTGGTTCTCCTTCTGCAACGTTTACGGTAAAACTACTTCCTGCAAGCGGACAAACCGTTACAGTAAATTATGCTTCCGCAAATGGAACTGTAATTTTTGGAACAGATTATATTTCAACGAACGGCTCACTCACATTTTACAGCGGGGATACAATAAAAACCGTTTCTGTTGTTGTGAACGGAGATATATACTTTGAGGAAAACGAAACGCTGTATGTGAATATATCAAACGCCGTGAATGCAATTTTATTGACAAAAGAAATAAGTGAAGTTGGTGGTGAAATACCTGAATCAGAGCGTGTATTTCGTGAATTCTTTAATCTATTGAATGCAAAAACAGAGGAGGAAATACGAAAGGTTTGTGAAGCGGTTGGAGATACAATTTCTGAAGAAATAAAAATTCAACTTGAGGAGGCAATGAAAAAATCCGCTTCCATCCTTACGGTGCTTCCCGAAGAAACAGAATCATTTACATTTACACCAGTGATTTATAGTGTTCCATAGGATGAAAAATTTGTAGAACAAGATAAACTCGATGTATGGAAACGCGATGAAAAAAGACTCGCAGTTGGATGGAAAAAAAGTTTATACAGAGAAATACGATTTAACAGTACGCCGGAACTTCTTGTTGCAAAAATCCTTGATAGAGAGAGTTGTGAATTATTGATGCGAAACCCTTCAAGTCAATTTTCTATCAATACTCTCGCAGGAAAACATTTTCCAGATTTCATTTTTATTTCCAACAACACAATTTCTCTCATCGAAGTAAAGGAGCGTGGAGAGTTTGATAATGAATACTCTAATGCGAATATAAAAGCAAAATAAACAATAGAATGGTGTAAAGTAGTTTCCTCTCATTCCAATCAAAAATGGGAATACTTACTTGTTCCCGATGATTCAATCGAAAGCGCAGTAACTCTTTCCGATTTAAGAATGAGAAGCAAAATATTTTAATTGCAAAGTTTTTAAAAGGCAATGCACGAACACGCTATCCACGTTCACAACCTCATCAAATGCTTCTGCAATTTTTTTTCTGTTGACCATATCAATTTCGATGTGAAGCAATGAAGTTTGCTATTACTTTTTTTTACAACACTCGTTTTCATTATTGCAGCATTGAGCATCGGGCTTTGGGTTTCGGCAATTTCGGATTCGCAGCAAGTCGCATTTCAACTCGCGTCGCTGCTTTCGATGCTCCAGATAATTTTGCTTTCGGGATTTATGTTTCCGATTCGCAGTATGCCGTGGTGATTACAAATAATTACAAACGTAACACCTGCAAAATTTTATCTCAACATTTTGCGAAACAGTGCGTTGTTGGTAATGGGAGTTTTTGATATCACTTCTCAAATCAGTTATTGTCGTGACGTTCGTTTTTTATCATTCGAAAAAAATGAAACACATGCGGAAACAACGCATGGATACCATCTTCCACACTTTGTGTTGAACCGGGAAGATTTATGATGAGCGTTGTTCCTCGTTTTCCAACAACACAGCGTGAAAACATAGCAAAGTAATATCGCTGTTGTCCGTAACTTCGCAACGTTTCCTCCATTCCCACCAATCGTTGTTCAATGACAGAAAGTGTTGCTTCAGGAGTAACATCACGAGTTGAAATTCCCGTTCCGCCGGTAGTAATTACAACGTCAATTTTTTCTGAATCAGAAAGTCGCTTCAGTTCATTTTCGATTTCCTTTTTTTCATCGGGTAAAATAATGTAATGTGCAACTCTCAACTTGTGCTGCTGAAGTTTCTCGACAAGTATCTTTCCCGAAACATCTTCTTTCAATCCTTCGCGCACAGAATCACTCAGCACAATTACTGCCGCAGATAATCCTTCGCCGTGTTCACTGATGTTGGATTTTCCGCCTTTCTTATCCAACAATTGAATGGATACAATTTCCATTGTTTCGTCAATAGGTTTCAGCATATCGTACAATGTTAATGCCGTTGCCGATACCGCACATAACGCTTCCATTTCCACCCCAGTTTTCCATATTGCTTTCACTTCGGAGAAAATTGAAATTGAATTCGTATCTACAATAATATCTATTTGAACATTGTCAAGCGGAACCTGATGACAATAGGGAATAATTACACTCGTATTTTTCGCCGCCTGAATTCCCGCAACGCGCGCAACTTCAATCGGATTTGCTTTCGGAACATTTCCGTTTTGTATTGCTTCCGCTGTTGATATAGAAATATTCAGCGTCGCAGTCGCCTTTGCCGTTCGTAATGAATTTGACTTTGAAGAAACATCGCGCATAATAATTACCTATTGTTATCTTTAACTACCACGTTCAAATTATTCTGTTCTAATTATTTCCATCCACCCAAATTTCACCGTTGTCAAAAAACTCTTTTTTCCAAATCGGAACATTTTTTTTCAACATATCAATTGCGTACCTGCATGCTTCAAATGCTTCGCTCCGATGCGCAGAAGAAACGGCGAGTACAACACTTGCATCACCAATCGGCACTTTTCCGATGCGATGAACAAGAGATATTTTTTTTACATCCCACTTCGCAAATATTGCGGCGGAAATTTCTTCCATCATTTTTTTCGCCATCGAAACGTATGCTTCATATTCCAGAAACAACACATTTTTCCCATCGGAAATATTTCGCGTTGAGCCGATAAATACATCAATCGCTCCTGCTGAATCATCTTCTACACTTCTGATAACGGCGTGCACATCAATTTTTCTTTCAACAATTTCTATCATCGCTACAATCTTCAATATACTTATCCACCGCTCACGGGGGGAATAATTGCAACTTCATCGTTATTGCGTAACAAACAATCAAAAGTAACGTATTCACAATTCACTGCAATTCGGAGAAATGGTTTCCATTCTTCAATACGATTATTTTTTTCACTCAATAGTTCCAAAATTTTTTCCACTGATGTTTTTTCTTCGATGGAAAATTGCATTTCATCTGCACAGAACAAGTCGCGAATCATCGCAAACAATTTTACTTTTACAGTAATCATAACATTTCTATTTCCACTGTACTCCCGATACAAATTCGTTGTGTTTCTTCTGGAACAATAATAATACAATTTGCTCTTGCCATTGATGATATTGAGTTTGATGATTGATTTTCTAATGTGCGAACAAAATATTTTCCATTCTTTTGCTGAACAACTCCTCGTACAAAATGACGTTTGAAATCATTTTTTCTGTATTCGTTTTCCATTACTGCACTCAACGTATAATGCGATTCGAGTTTTGAAATTAACGAACCCTGCATTTTCAACAATGCTGGTTTTACAAATTGCAAAAACGTCATCATTGCCGAAACAGGATTTCCCGGAAGTCCAAACACTGGATTTGAATTGTATAAGCCAAAGAGAAATGGTTTACCGGGTTTTATATTTACACCGGAAAAGAATATTTCAACTCCAAGTTGTCGTAATGCTTCCGCTACGAAATCATATTTCCCAACAGAAACTCCTCCGCTCGTAATAAATACATCGTGTTTCAATCCTTCGGAAATTTTTGTTCGCAACTCTTCAATGTTATCTTTTGCAATTCCTAAATTTACAACTTCACATTGGTGTTCTCGAAGCATCGCTTCCAAAACACATTCGTTACTATTGCGAATTTTCCCGTCATGTATTTCTTCATCAATATTTATCAATTCATTTCCCGTTGAAAGAATTGCACAACGAAGTGAACGATGCACACACACATTTTTTTTACCCAAAGAAGCAAGCACACCGATTTCAACTGCATTTATTCGCTGTCCATGATGCAAAATAATTTCACCTTTCGTTATATCTTCCGCAACGAAACGAATATTTTGTCGCGGCTTCACGGTTTGTAAAATCCTTACATATAATTCGTCAATTTTTTCAGTCCATTCCTGCTGAACAACCGCATCGCATCCTTGAGGAATTCTTGCGCCAGTAAAAATTGCAATAGCTTCACCGCGATTCAATTCAATTTCAGACACATTCCCGGCTGAAACTTCACCAGAAATTTTCATTTCAATTGGAACATTTTTTACATCTTCCGAATGAACAGCAAATCCATCCATTGCACTGTTATCAAACGCAGGAACATTCTCTTCTGCTGCAATATCTTCGGCAAGAAAATAATTTCGCGCTTCGTTGAATGGAAGTGTAACTATTCCAAAAGGATGCACTAAATTAAGTATTGTTTTTTTTGCTTCTTCAAAATTCAGCATTGTGTGTGTTTGCAATATACTTTTCGTAATCTTCTCTTGTATCAATGTTGGCTAGTACACATTCTTCGTTTGTCTGAACTTCGCAAATCTCATTCGGAAATTTGTGGAGAACGGAACGTGCGCCAATTTCTGTTGGTGCGTTTCTTATTTCCGAAAATATATCGCGCGAAAAAATTATAGGATGTCCACGACGTCCGCAATATTTTGGAAGAATAATTTTTTTCTTCGTCGTCTCGAATGCACACAATAATTCTTGTATAACATTTTCAGAAATCAACGGATGGTCAACGGGACAAAGCATTATCGCATCAACAAAATTTTCACCGAGAGAATCAATTCCCGCAATAACGGAACTAAGTTGACCTTGCTGCCAATGTTCGTTGATAATTATTTTCCCGCAAAAATCACCAAGCGATGCGCATATTTGTTGAGCAGAACTTCCCAATACTACAGTGATATTAGAAATTGAAGTTGCGGAAAGTACATCTATGATTTGCTGAAGAAATGTTTTTCCATTCAATTTCATCAATGCTTTCGGTTGTCCCATTCGTCGTGATGTTCCTGCAGAAAGAATAATTGCCGCAACGTTCATTGCAAGGTTTATTTTTGTAAATGCACAAACGTATCTTCCATCATTTGCAATTTATGTTGAAGCGGAAAACGCTTCCCTTTACGAACACGAATTAATTCTGCAACAACACTAACGGCAATTTCTTCTACTGTAGTTGCGCCGATTTCAATTCCTATCGGCGAGTAAACACGTTTCAATTGTTCAAGTGAAATCCCTTTGGAAAGTAAATGCTCGAACGTCACAAGCACTTTACGTTTACTTCCTATCATTCCAACATACGAAACGTTCGTTTTTAACGCTTGCTCCAATACGGTTTCATCGTATTGATGTCCGCGTGTTACGATAACAATGTATGATGATTTTTTAACTGCAATTTTTTTAAAACCGTTCTCAAAGTCTAATGTGAATACTTTTTTCGCTTCGGGAAATCGCTCAACGTTCGCAAATTTTTCTCTGTCATCAATGATGGAAACATGGAACCCACACATCGCCGCAGTTTTTGAAATATATTTTGATACGTGTCCTCCGCCAAAAATAATTAGTTGCGGCGTTCCCTGAATCGGCTCAAGAATCCATTCGCCGGTTTCTGTTTTTATTCTGTGTGTTTCGTTTCTACGAAATACTTTTTCAATTTCTTTTTTCAATGAATGCGGTGTCGGAACACTGAATAGTGCTAATTCGCTTCTCCATTTCTCCAATACGTTACTACTTCCCGAAGAGTTTGGAACAATGTTTTTGAAAATAATTTTCCCTTCGTTAGAAAGCAATGTTGCAAGGATACAATCATTTCCATTATTTTGCATTGAAAGAATTTTTTTGAAAAGAATAATTTGTTTGCACGAAATCGGTTCGAGAAATACATCCAAACTTCCTCCGCATATCAAACCATGCTCAATGTCATCTTCGTTTAAGTGAAAGGTTAGAATTTCTGCTTTGTTTGTTTCGAACAATCGCTGCGCATGCAATAGAACTTCTCCTTCCATACATCCGCCTCCGATTGTGCCAAGAGAAGAATTTCCGTTTTGCTTAACCAACATTTTGGAACAAGACGACGCAGGAGTAGAACCGGAAGCGAAATAATTGTTGCAAGAATTATTGTTTCTTCCGATTCAAGCGCAGAAATTATTTCAGAAACAATATCCATTGAAAATTTGTTCGTGAAAATAAGAAGAAAATTTTCTTTGAAAAATATTCTTGCAGAAATTTAAAAGAATCACTCGTTTGTAAAATGTTTTGCAAAGTCCTAAAATAGAAACGGTTATTATGAGCGATGCGAAGCAATCTCCTCTCAACAACTTCACTCTATCTTTTGTAAAGACTTCTTTTACTATTTTTTTTCTATCCTTTTTCTCCGTAAAAAAAATCCCACACACATTTTCAGTAGTGGGATTTTCTATCAAACTGATTTTGTATTTCCTCTTTATTTTAGAAGTATAAGTTTATTCGTCTTGCTATATTGCAAATGATTTTCATGTGCAACACTTATGCGATAAAAATATATTCCGCTCGGAACATCACTTGCATTCCATTCGTATGCAAAATTTCCTGCCGAAAATTCCTGATGGAGCAGCGTTGATATGTTGTTTCCAAGAACATCAAATACATTGAGTGTAACAAAGCCTTGTTGTGGTAAATGAAATTCGATAATCGTTGAAGGATTGAACGGATTTGGATAATTTTGTTCAAGAGAAAATACTTTGGGAATTCCGCCAAGTTCTGCTACCCCGGAAATAAACAGCGTAAATTTCCGTATCTCGCTAAATTGTCCCCAACCGGTAATATTATGCGCGCTGACTTTCCACCAATATCTTCGGTCGTTTATAAGCCCGCGTACAACTTTCTGTGTATCGAGAACCGATGTATCCGCATACACGATATTTGCAAAAGCAGTATCGAGCGCGATGACAATGCCGTAATGATTAACTTCTGGAAAACTTTTATTCCAACGGAAAATTATACTATCGCTGCTGATTGTGGCATTATGTTCAGGTGCGAGTAACATTACTTGCTGTGGAACCTGAATGAGCGTTGTAAAACTCCTTCGCAACGACCAATCGCCGTATCCAGTGTTATTTTTTGCTCGAACACGCCAATAATGTTTTGTAAAAAATTGAAGTGGACCAACGAGTTTCATCGTATCAGCAATACTTGTATCATTGACAACAAAATTCTCAAACGCAGTATCCAACGCAATTTGTAAATGATACAATTCTGCATTGAGCGAACTTCTCCATCGTACTAATACTTCTCTCGGAATATTTTGCGAACCGTTGAATGGAAACAAGAGTACTGGTGGCAATGGTGGTATTGTTGCGGTTGAAAAATTCCAAACAGTTGAAAATTCTCCGTAACCACTATTGTTTCTTGCTCTCACACGCCAATAATACTGTGTCGAACCTTGCAAACCATTCACTTGTAGCTGTGTATTTCCAAAAATATTCGAATCGTTCACAACATACGTTGCAAAAAGCGAATCTATGGAAAGTTGCAAATGGTAAATAACAAATCCAGTTCCGCCAACGAGATTCCACGTAAATAAAATTGATTGCGGAAGATTTGTTGCGCCGTTTTCCGGTGTAAGTAATGTTGGTGCAGGAGGAGGAGAAATAACAGTTGAGAATCTTCGAACGTTTGAAAACTCGCTTGTTCCTCCGAAATTTTTCGCACTAACTCTCCAAAAATATCGAGTGTTATAAGCAAGCGGACCGACTTCTCGCAGAGTATCAACAAGGGTGGAATCATCTACAACGAATGTTTCAAATAGCGAATCGGTGGAAAGTTGAAGACGATACGTTTCTGTGCGTTCTGTTTTTCGCCATCGCAGATTTATTACAAGCGAAACATTGGTAGCATTGTTTTGCGGAGAAACAAGTTGCGGAACTGTTGGCGGAGCAATAATCGTAGTAAAATTCCATACATCGGAAAAATTACTAATTCCGCCGACATTTTTTGCTCGAACTCTCCAATAATATTTCGTTATGCCAAGTAATTCTACTTCTTTTGTTGTTTCAACAATCGTTGAATCTTCAAGCACCATTACTTCAAACAACGAATCCGTTGCAATTTGCAAAAGGTATGTTTCTGCATTCAAAGAAGGTTCCCATTCAAGCGCAATGATACGAGGTTGATGTACGGAATTATTTTGTGGATACATTAAAACAGGCACAGATGGAATAGGAACAAATACTGTTGTAAAACTCCATATATTGGAATACGCACTGTTGCCTCCTGCATTTCGTGCATCTACTCTCCAATAATACGTTGTTAAACTAGCAAGTGTAACTTTTTTCGTCGTATCCGTTACTGTAGAATCATTCACAATCAAATTTTCAAACAGTGAATCGGTTGCAACTTGAACACCGTAATTATCTGCACCTTGTGAATAATTCCAAACCAAAACAACTTTTGTTGAAATTTCCGTTGCATTATTTTCGGGAGAAACTAATGTTGGAGCATTTGATGGAGCAATAAATTTTGTCGTGAAATTCCATTTCTCTGAAAACTCACTGCTTCCTCCGACATTCTGCGCGCTTACTCTCCAAAAATATTTTGTGTTGCTTGAAAGAGGACCAATTTCTTTTGAAGTATTTTCAATTTCAGAAATATCAACAACTATCGTTTCAAAAAGTGAATCTTTTGCAACTTGAAGACGATAAACGATTGCACTATCTGAAGCATTCCAAGTTGCGATAAGGGTAATTTCCTGATTCACTGCACCGTTTTCTGGAGAAATCAACGTAGGAACAGATGGAACTGCAACTTGCCGCGTTGTAAAATTCCACGTATCGGAAAATTCGCTAACTCCTTCATTATTTTTTGCTCTCACTCGCCAAAAGTACTTTGTAAAACTATTCAGTGAACTGAGTTCAAACAATGTTCCTTGTATATTCGATTTATCCGTTACTACATTTGCAAAGAGGGAATCTTTCGCAACTTGCAAGCGATACGAAGTTGCTCCTGTAACAGCATTCCAATTTACAAGAGGAGTAATGGATTGATTCGTCGCATTGTTTTCGGGTGAAAGTAACGAAGGAGTATCTGGAGGAAAAACTGAACTCTGCGTTCGTAATATGGTTCCATTGTTTCCAACAATTGTTCCCGTTGCTGCAGATGTCATTGATATGCCGCTTAATCTGTTTATCGTTGGAGTTGCAATTATACTCCACGAAGTTCCTCCATTTGTTGTCGAAACAATTGTACCGTTTTCGCCGACTGCAGTTCCATTCTCTTCATCAGAAAAAGAAATTGCTCGCAAAGTGTTTTGAGTTCCGCTATTCGGTTCACTCCAGGTAGTTCCCCCATCCGTAGTTTTTATAATCATTCCAAATGAACCAACAACAACACCATTTTGTTCGTTAGAAAAATGAACCCCGCGCATAAAATTAGAAGTGCTGTAGTGTTGATTCATCCATGTTTCACCCTTATTGGTCGTTCGAATGATTGTTCCTGTATCGCCTACAACAATGCACAGATTTTCTGAAACAAATGAAGCGCAACGAAATGTTTTATTCAATCCAGTGACAGAAGGAATCCAGTTTTCTCCGCCATTCGTTGTGAACAGAATGGTACTGTTTGAACCAACAACAACGCCAGTATTTTCATTGACAAATTGTACAAAATTCAGAACTGAAGTTGTATTGCTTTGTTGCAACAGCCAAGTATTTCCTCCATCATTCGTACGAATGATAGCGCCGGAATCGGTTACAGCAGTACCAATATTTTCGTCATTAAAATACACGGAGCTCACTATTCCGGGAGCGGTGTAGGATTGTTGTATCCACGAATCACCGCCGTTTGTTGTTTTCAACATTACACCAGATCTCACGCCAACAAAACCGATTGTTCTGTTCACAAAAAAAACACCGAACAAATTCGAAGTCGTAACAGTGCGCGATTGTTGTATCCATGAATCACCGCCGTTTGACGTGCGAATAACGATTCCTAAACTACCGACTACAGTTCCTATAGTATTTCCTTTAAAAGAAACTCCCGTTAAATGATTCGAAACTCCGCTTGTCTGCGAATTCCAAGTAGAACCGTTCGTTGTTTTGACGATTACTCCATTTTGTCCAACAGCAACACACGTAAGAGAATCTATATTTGCAATTGCATTCCACGAACCTTGTACAGTATCTCGAATCCACGTTGTTCCTCCATTGATGGTCCTCAACAAACGATTATTCGAGCCAGCAATAAAACCGATGTTCGTATTATAGAACGCAACGCCATTCAACGCACTTTGTAGAATCGTGGTTTGCAATGCCCACGTTGTTCCTCCATTTGTTGTACGAATGATAGTACCAGTACCTCCACCTCCACCCGCAGTTCCTACCGCAGTTGCAGTATCCGCATTGATATAAGCAACGGAGTTCAACCTTGCCGTAATTCCGCTCGTAAGCAAATTCCACGTTGTTCCTCCATCAGTAGTTTTTACAATCGTGCCGGAAGAACCAACGATTAATCCTTGTGATAAAGTTGCAAAAGAAATTCCACGAAGTGTATTGAATGTCGTGCTGTTCTGCATTGTCCACGAATCGCCGGCGTTTGTTGTACGAAGAATTGTTCCGGAATCTCCGGCAACAAAACCATTATCGGAATCGAAAAAATATACAGCGCGTAACGTTCGTACTGTTCCGCTTGAAAGTTGCGCCCATTCAGCTCCTCCATTGGTCGTACGAAGAATTACTCCAAATTCTCCAATGCCATAACCGATTTCTTCGTTGATAAAATATACTGCGGTAAAACTGTTTCCCTGCGGGTACGGGTTTTTCCATTTCCAATATTGCTGCGCTGAAATAAAAGAATTGTTCAGCAAGAATAAGATGATTAAAAAGAAAGAAGTCTTCAACATACATTTATTTCCTTATTAATGTGTTTTTAAATTTAAATGAAAATAATATAACAGTTTTCTCGATGCTTGAATCGAAAAAAAAATGCTGGAGATGAAGAAAAATGGCGGGTTAAAGTACTCAAATTATTTTGATTCTCCTCTATGTAAATCAATTTCAATACCAATTTTTTTTAAGAACTCAAACGGCAATTCTCCTCCTGCAAATACAAACACATAATCATTAGGCAACGTACGTATTGTTCCCGCTACATCTATATCAATACATTTTTCGTGTATTTCCCGAACAGACGAATTGAAAAGAAGAGAAATTTTTTTTTCGGAAATATATTTCTGAATGTTCGCCTGATTGCGCGCTTTCAAACGTGTCAACGTATCTTTGCGGTATGAAATCGTTACGGTATTTCCCAATTGTTGTGCCAATCCAACAGCGGCTTCAATTGCACTATCTCCGCCGCCGACAACGAGAATATGCGATTGCTGAAACGATTCCGCTTCAATCAGGCGGTACATTACTTTGGAATGCTGTTCGCCGGGTATGCCAAGTTTTCGCGGAGTTCCTCTTCTTCCTAATGCAAGCACAACATTTTTCGTCTGATACTCGCTTTGTGAAGTACGAACAAAAAAAACATCGTTCGATTTTATTATCTCCGTTGCTTTTTCATTGAAATGAAGTTTGAGTTTTGTTTTTTCAATAATGTCATTCCAGATTTGCAGCAAATTTTCTTTTGTAATTTCAGAAAGATTCAGTTTTCCGTACAAAGGGATTTCCACCGGTGAAGTCAGCACTAATTTATTCCTCGGATAATGAAGAATAGAGCCGCCAAAATCCGCTTCTTGTTCAAGAGTTACAAATTGTAAATTATTTTTTAACGCCGAAAGCGACGCACTCAATCCCGAAGGTCCTGCACCAACAATGACGACATCGAGAATATTTTGTTGCAAACGTTTTTGCGTTGAAATGTACTCAATAACCTCTCTTCCTTGATTGATTGCATTGCGAATCAAACCAACGCCTCCCAATTCTCCAACGATATACATTCCCTGCACGTTTGTTTCATAGTTGTCTTTGATGTGAGGAACTTCAACGCTTGTTGTTGCATTTCCAAGAACCAATTCGATTCCGCCAACGGGACAATTTTGAGCGCACAATCCGTGACCAACACATCTTGCGCCGTAAATTACCGTGGCTTTTCCGTTGACAATTCCTAACACATCATTTTCAGGACACGATGCAACACACGTTCCGCAACCAATGCACAGCGATTGATTGATCAAAGGATGAAGTGTTGCAACTTCATTCAATCCACTGTCAATCGCCCGTTGTAAATGATGTTTAAATTTTTTGTTTTTTTTCTTTTTGTAACGAAGATAAAAAAAAATTACGGGAGCGATGATGAGAACGGAAATACTCAGCGTGATTAGTGTTTCCATCTACGTTAAAAGCGATAACCGATTTCTAAAAACACACGCATCGTGTTCGCAAACTTGTCAAAATTTTTTTCGAGAGATGCGATAGTAAATAATGTTGAAGAAAGTTGCCCAGAAACATTTGCGCCGATTGTTGTGAGCGTATTAGTATTTCCGCCGTTCATCAGTTCATAAAAATACTGTTCAAAATTTATTGTTGCCTGTATTCCGCTGGCAATTTCGCGATGAATATCAATTCCTGCAGTAGCCGCATCAGTAAAAATTCCATTTAAAAGCGAACTACGAACGCCAACATTGAAACGCGAATTGAGAATATTGTTTGCGCGAATTCCGATGCCGTTATTTACCGACGTTCGCTCATCCGATTCACGAAATCGAATATTGGAAAATCCGTTCAACGAAAAATTATTCGGCAAGCGAATTGTCATACTCATTCGAAATCCTTGTTGTAACGAACGGTCAAAAAGTGAATCAGCAAGCGAACGATGCGTTTCAAACAAGTACACATTTTTCGTTGCATCAAACCCCGCATTCAACGACAGCCAATCAAGCGGCGAACTTCCGATGGAAATGTATGTGTTCGTGAATTGAATCGCCTTCTGCCGCAAACCGTTCTTGATGTCGTTCAAATCTATTTCTGTGCTATGATAAAAATTAAACCACTGCGAAGTAGAAAATGAATTTTGCATGTAAAGAAATTCTCTATCTAATCGCAGTTGGAACATTTGTCGCGTGTATGCAACTGTTCCATCATATTGAAAACCGAAAACGTTTCCCGATTGAAAATGAATAAACGGAGAAAACCGTACATATTCAGTGGCGATGCGTGATGTGCGATAATCCGGTTGCGTTCCTCCTGCTATACCAAATGTCCATTCTTTCATCGAATAAATAATTTGCGCACCGTCAAACGCTCCAAGACCAACAGTATATTTGGAACGCACTCTTCCAAACGAATAAGCAAATCCTTCGCTCGTATTGGGATAATCAAAAGAAAAATCAAACAATCGAAATCTCGTTCGCGATGTGTTTCCCAATCGTAATTTTTGCGATGAAGAAATGTACTGCGAGTTGAAGTACATCGAAAAATTCCATAGTGAACCGAAAACACGTTGCACATTTAAATTCAGAACTATTCCAGATTGATGAAATGAGCGTTCGCTCAAATTGAAATTATTCACACTTATATTTTGCAACGCAATTCTTCCACGAACAATATTGTTTCTTTGTTCACTCAAAATATTTGTGGTTCGTTCTTTTTGTCTTTTCGATGAAACGCTCTTGGTGGTCATCTGAAAACCTCTCACGGTATCACCGATTTTGATTGTCGCTGAATCCGGAAAAAATTTTCCGACAACAGATTTACTACTTGCGACAGAAATGATAATATGTGCAATCGTCGAATTATCGCGAAGCACAAAAAGCGTATCACCTTCGTTACATTGCACATTTTCAGGACGTGATACATACACGTTTCCTAAGGAAATGTATGTAACACTTCCACTCTGTGTAGTAATTTGAGAGAACGTGAACGAGGCGAAGAGAAAGAATAGGAAAATTAAACGCACAAAAATGTTAATTGCGTTGAAAAACACCTTCTTCACCTGTTGGATGACAATCATAACATGCGGCACTTTGATAAATATAGCCACTTACATCATTATGTTCATTGTTCATTTCATTTTGCGGATGACACGAAGTTGTACAAGTAAATACTGAAAAATTGTTTGCATTAGGATGACAATCACTGCAAACATTCCATCTTCCGGGACGGTGTTTTGTTCCTTGCGCTATGGGAAATTCCGGAGTATGATTAAATGCAGAATTCCAGTTTGATGTGTTATGACACGCGCTTGTCGTACAATTATGCGGATATCCTTTCGAAGAATGTTGAGGAGCGGAAGTAAAATCGGTTTGATGACAAGGATAACAATCTGTGGGAACATTTGTATAATTTCCGTTCACATGACATTGTTGACAACTTGCTGAAATATGCGCACCTGTTAATGGAAATTGAGTAACACTGTGATTGAACGATGCGTCGTCCCACGTTTCTGTTGTATGACATTCAGTGCACGTATGACTAAAATTAGGCAATGTATGAGGCGGTTCGTTTGCAGACGTATAATCCTGTTCATGACAACTCCAACAGTCGGTTGGAATATTTGTATAATTTCCATTGATATGACATTGCTGACAAGGAGTAGCAACGTGCGCTCCTGTCAATGGAAATTGTGTATTCGTATGGTTAAATGTTGACGGTTGCCATCCAACAGTATTGTGACAAGATTCGCACAAGTGGGAAAATTGCGCTGTCGTATGATTGGGATTTGTTGTTTGTGAAAAATCTGTTTCGTGACAACTCCAGCAATCCATCGGAAGATTTGTATAATTTCCATTGGTATGACATTCTTGACACGCCGTTGTTTGATGCGCTCCGCTCAATGGAAACTGCGTTGTTGCGTGATTGAATGTTGCCGGCTGCCATCCATTTGTAGAATGACATGTTTCGCAGTTGTGTGAAAATTGAGATACAATATGATTGGGATTCTGTGTTTGGCTAAAATCCGATTCATGACAACTAAAACACTCGCTTGATAATGAAGTATAATTGCCGTTCGAATGACATTGCTCGCACAAAACCGATTGATGAGAACCCGTCAAAGGAAATTGTGTTCCTATATGATTGAATGTTGCAGGTTTCCATTGCGTCGCAGTATGACACGCTTTACAATCATGCGAAAATTGTCCTGTTACGTGATTAGGATTTACTGCGTTCACAAACGAATTTTGGTGACAACCAAAACAATCTTTCGGAGTACCAAGCGTTTTTTTATTATGGCATGATTCACACGAGAGAGTGGAATGAATGCCTTCGTTTATAATAGAAATATTGGGATGAAGAAATGTTGTTACATTCCACTTCGATGAAGTAATTTGATGACAATCTTCGCATTGGAACGATATTCCCACTGCGTTGTGTGAAGGATATTTTGAACGCTGATAGTCCTCTCGATGACATCCAGCACAATCTACTGGTAATCCGACAAATTCATTCTTTTGCTGATTCGTATGACATTGCACACAACTTACACTTCGATGAATTCCTAATAACGGAAAGCGCGACGCTTGATGTTTCTCCACTATATCCGTAACCACCCAACTTTGTGTAGTGTGGCAACGTTCACATTGTTTTCCAACTTCGCCGCGATGTTGGTCTGTATGACATGAAACACATTGCAGAGAACCCTTCTCCTCTGAAAACTTTAATGAATGATGACACGATTGGCAACGAATATTTTTATGTTGACCAGTAAGTTGAAATCTTGTTCGTTCACTGTGATTGAATTGCAAATCTCTACGCAATTCACGAAACGAATCTGTCGAATGGCAATCTGCACACGGAAGTGAAAGTATTCCGTGAGGTGATTCTTGCGAATACACTTCTTCAATATTTACAAGTGCATTCACTACGAAAACAACCAATGCTCGAAATATTGTTTTTCGTATGTATTGTTGCAGTGTTTTCACATTGTAACTGAAACGCTATTTATCTTTTTGCATGACATGATTCGCAAAGAGGTGATAACGGTTTGTACCGCGTGAATGTATTTCCATCTTGCGTCGTTTTCTTATGACAATCTTCACAAAATAGTTGTGCGTGTTTTCCATCGAGTCGAAATTGTGACTGTGTGTTATGTTCAAATTGTAGAAAACTCCAACCTCGAGCAGAATGGCATTGTTCACACTTTGTTTGATTATTCTCTATACGTTTGAATTGCCCGAAATGAACATCCGTATGGCATTCATTACATTGCTTCTGTGTTCCCGTAAACTGAATGTAGTTGAAATTGCTTTGCAAAGTTACAATTTTATGACATTCTTTACAAGAAACTGCCTGATGTAATCCAACAAGCGGAAATACAGTTGAATCGTGAGAAAACAATAACGACTTCCAATTTGTTGTCAAATGACATTCCAAACACCCTTTGTCTTTCATTCGCGTTGCAAATTGTCCACTATGTATATCAGTATGACAACTTTGACAACGTAATTCTTTCCAACGAAAACGTATATACTCTTCTTTCGATCCGGAATTTTCTTTTTTATGACACTGATTGCATTGTATTTTTTCGTGCGCTCCTGTTAGTTTGAACGTTGTTTCATTATGCAAAACTACTGAAAACGTAGATGGAGAAAATCCTTCAATCGTATGACAACCTTCACATTTGCCCTTATCTGCTCTCTCTTTAAAATCTCCGCGATGATAATCGGAATGACAATCACTGCACAAAGCGAATGTTCTATCAGAAAATTTTTTTTCTCCCCTCTTTTCTTTGTGGCATTTGCCGCAAACAACATTTTGATGTTTTCCTAAAAGCGGGAACCGCGTATTAGAATGATTAAATTTTCCTTCCGCAATAATTTTCCATCCATCTTCAGAATGACAAGAATTACAACTTGCGCCTAATTTCCCGCCGTGAACATCATTATGACAGAAATGACATTGCTGAAATTGTAATGGTTTAAACGTTTTCAATCGTACCAAATTTCCGTTTATTTCTGCAGTATGACATTTTTGACAACGAACATTTGCATGTTTTCCCTTTAATAAAAACCGCGCTTCGTTATGAGAAAATTTCTCCGCAGGTTTCCATTGCTCATACGAATGACACTGCAAACAATTGGTATTCAATTGCCCGCGATGTTCATCTTCGTGACACGATAAACATTCTCGATGCAAACCCAAAAACGTTTTTGAAATAAACGCATTGCTTTTTTTCAGAATATCTTCATCGCGAATATTGCTCTTCGTATGACATTGTTCACACTTAAGCGTGCGATGTCTACCTTCCAAACCATATCCGGTTTCGTCGTGTAAAAAATTCTTTTTGTCCCATCGAAGCAACGAAACTTCTTTCCCGCGATGGTCTTTGTGACAAACAATGCAGTCTTCATTTTTTTTTTTGAAATGAAAACCGTGCTGCGCATTGATTCGTTGTTGTATTTCTTTATGGCACTGCAAGCATTTTTCACCGGAAATTTCTTTCCCTAAATTATGACATTGCGTGCAGTTGTTTATTCCTTCAAGCGATTCGTGCGCGCTGGAAAGTTTTCCGGGAGAAATTTGCGGATATGCGTGCGCGCAAAATAAGAGTACTGCTATTCCACCATAGAATAGTCGCTTCATTTTTTTAAAGAATTTTCGAGAAACGAAATATTCTCTTTCGATTTTTTTGCAAGTTCAGATGTATCATTTGCTTGTACCGTGCGCTTCCACCAAGTTAATGCTTCCGCATCATTTTTCATTGTAGCATAAAGCGAACCGAGATTGTACATAGCATCTTGATTTCTCGGTTCATACGACAATATTTCTTTCATCAAAGAAATTGCTTGTTGAAAATTCTGTTCGTGATAATAACAAACCGATAATTCCAATCGTGCCGCCGTATTTTTCGCATCGAGTTGTAAAATACGTTCGTAATATTTTTTTGCCTCCGACATTTGATGCGCATCGAAGAGAAAATTTGCAAGTTGCATCAACAGTGAAATATTGTTTGGTTCTTTTTCAACTGAGTGTTGTAAGTTCTCAATTTCCTGTTGCACACGCCGCGCGACGTTTTCCTTCGATGGTTTCGCAGCATTGTTGTTCATTCCGTCTATTGGCGGATGGTTCAAAGGAAGTTCGCTTTGCGGCGGAGTTGAAATTTGTTGCGGTATCGGTTTTTGTTCTTTCAAAGTTGCAACAATAATTACTACCGTTAACACAACTATAATGCCTCCATAAACAAGCACTGGTTTATTTTTCATACAATGGTTTATTACAATAAAGAAATAAGAAAATAACTGCTATTAAAAAATCCAACGATAGCCAAACAGAAACGCAACAATAATATGAATTGCGAGTATGATGAACATAACAATAGTGAACGGTAAATGAATGACATGCCAATAATGAAACAATTTTCTCGTTCCTTCGAGCAATGCTATCCGCTGTTCAAGAATAATTTTCTTGCGCGTAAGCGAAACGATGTTTTTGATTTCGTGAGTAGAAATGTTTGCCTTCACTAATTCATGTTGCAACAATTGAAGGACGTTTCTTCGTTGCGAACCCTTGAGAAAAAATTCCTCAAACACACCAAGCAACGTTTGCGATTTTTCGCGCGCAAGCGAAACAACGATTTCCATACGTTTGAATAGCTCTTCCGAAATTTTATACTCTTCTCGCAATCGCTTCGTGAAAATAAAATTTTCGTTTAATAATTCCTCTATCGTCATTTCTACTCCGCGAATATTTTTCGGAATTTGCACATACAAATATCTTCCGACAATTCCACTTAACATTACAGCAGTCATACTCCAAAAACTTACTGCAACAATTCCGCCGAATTTAAATGTAGTATGATATACTATGAATATGGGACCCACAAGACATAAAAAAATATGAAACTCTAACCAGTAACTGATTTTCCCCCACGACGAAATCGCACGAATTCTTTTCCTCGAAGAATACGTAGAAACACCCAATATAATCATTGCTGTTCCAAGAAAACCTAGTCCATGCCCAATGAATCCCGTAGGTTTCCATAAATCGTAATCCGCATGATATGGACGTTCAGCTATCGGAATCAAATAATAAGAACAACCTTTCAATCCAATAATAGAAACGGAAAGTATGCCGAGAAAAAATAAAAAGAAAACAAAAACAGTATGAATATTACTGCTTGAATCGTGAGGTTTATGCAATACCGTTGAGAAAAAAAATATCGTTGCTTTTGGTTATCGCAACGATAAATATCAAAGAATCCAGAATATCTGAAATAAATTGTCGGGGCGACTGGATTCGAACCAGCGACCTCTTGGTCCCGAACCAAGCACTCTAGCCGGACTGAGCCACGCCCCGAATATCACAATAATGCTCGTGAAAATTTTAGTAGAACTTTATCACTTTGATGAGATTATCGTTCCCGCCAACAGAAATGATGAAAGAATTTTTTGAATGAACAACGAACGATGTTATACTCCCATTATGAAGTTGTAAGCGTCGAAGATTTTTCCCATCGCTAACATTCCACACCGAAATTTCTCCCGCATCTGTTCCGGCAATAATTTCTTTGCCTTGATTTGCAAATGACAGTGTATTGATACTTGCACTTCCAGCGTCTATGGTCTGAAGCATTGTTCCATCGGATAATTTCCAAAGAAGTATTTTTCCATGTGGAGTTCCAGAAGCAATACAATTTCCTTCGGAACTAACGGAAACCGATTTCATAATGTCGTTTCCGTATAATCGAGAAAATTCTTTCTCTTCAGAAATATTCCATAATCGTATCGTCGAATCATCGCTCGTAGAAACTAATATTTTGTTATCAGAAGTAATTGAAAGCGCATTTACCATTCCCGTGTGTCCGTCGAAATTTTTTGCTTCTGTTCCATCGGATATATTCCAAGCGTGAATACTTTTATCGCCACTCCCAGAAATGTAATATGTATTATCATTCGTAACTGCAGATGTAGTAACAAAATCTGTATGAGCGTCAATAGTTCTCACGAGTTTTCCTGTAAGTAATTCAGTAACTGTTACTATTTCGTTTCCACCAGCAAACACATATTGGTTATCAGAAGATATGGAAACTGTTAAGATGACACTGGGATTATCAATATTTACATATAATGAATCCAACGTTCCGTCATTCAATCTCCAAACGTAGGTTTTGTGGTCATTACCTACTGTTACAAAATACTGTTCATTAGCAGAGAGAGCAACATCGGTTATACCTTCCGAGTGTTTAGAAAGTGAATAGAGTATATCACCAAACGTTGCAGCAGATAAGCGTTGTTCCCAAATCTGTGTCCGCTTATCGTTTTCTACTTTTTCTGCTTTTATTTTTTCTAATTTACTTTGCTCTCGCCACCATAAAAGGCCATAAAACAATCCACCAATGATTGCAACAACTACAAGTGCGCGAATTATTTGAAATCGTCGTTTCGCACTTTCCAATCCATTGATATCTGCAACCAATTTTGTTTCGAATTCTCCGGAATCTCCACCAACACTGCTAACTATTCGTATCAATTGCCATGCAACTTTTATGTTCCGTTCTTTTATAGGAACTTGCATTTCTTTCTCAATAAGTGCAAGAGATTTTTTTGCGAGGTATTCTTGCGAAACAGTAACATCTCCTCCGGCAACTGCGGCAAGACCAACATAACTTTCCGTTAAATCATATTTATTTTGGTCAAGTGTGCGTTCTGCAAGCCGAAGTGCTTTTTCTGTCATCTTTTGACGCGCGGGAGTTAAATCAATAGTAATCGTTTTTGCAATACTGATGTAATTATCTACTAACTCAACTGTATCATCGTTCAACCGTTCATCCGCTAATTCCATCAAACGTGTTTCAAGTTGTTCTTCCAAATAGCGTTTATCGTCGCTTGCTAATTTTCCTACTTGATAATATCGGCGAACTAAACCAACATCGCCTTCTTCAAGTTTATTTCGAGCAATCGCATACGCCATTTCTGATGCTTGGTTCAGTTGAGTTTGAACGTTTGCTATTGTTTTTTTAACAATATGCAGAAATTCTTCTACAAAATGCAACGATATTTCTTCCAACGATTTCAAAACAAAAACCATCGCTCGTTCCGCAAGCATTTGATGAATTTCTGTTACGTTAAATCCGGATTCTGCAATATCTTTCGTGATGGAAAGAACCGTTTCCATTTCATTAGGATGTTTCATTTCCGAAATGATTTCTTTATAATGCGCAAGTCGTTCTTCTGCTTGGCGTTGCGTATAAGCGGGCGCTGCTTGTTTTTTCTTCTGATGCGTTTGTTGCGACGTTTCGGTCATAATTTTTTCCTCTCAACGTTAGAAAATTTCGGATGAATATACGAGAAACACTTACGAAGCACAATATTTGCAGAGTTTGAAATGAAAAAATAATTTTTACTATATTTTCCCCGCATTTATGGAACTACAAAACTCACAACAACCTCCTCCCCAATCGCAAACTCAAGAAAAATCCGAGCAAATCATAGAATCCCGAACGAAAAAACCTTGGAGTGAATGGGAACGGATTTTATCTATGACGGATATAACTTCTGCAAATCAGAAAGAATATATCGAAGACCTTCGCACTTCTTTTAATTTAGAAGGATACATTGCTTCGCTTATTGTCATTCACTACAAAAGCAAACATCGGTTATTTTCTCAGCCACAGAAAACGGAACCTCAACAATCAGAATCTCCTTCTACGATGTTCACGAATGATGAACTTCAATAAATAGCATACTTCCTTATTCAAAAACAGAAAATCTGGTATACTTCTGAAGAACCGAAGGAACGATGACTTTTCCTTCGGGAGTTTGATAATTTTCTAAAATAGCAGCAACTATTCTTGGCAACGCAAGCGCGGAACCATTAAGCGTATGTAGAATTTCCGGTTTTCCTCCGTTCATTGGACGATAACGAATGTTCATTCTTCTCGCCTGAAACGATTCAAAATTACTTACCGAAGAAACTTCTAACCATTTTTTTTGCGCCGCCGACCACACTTCGAGGTCATACTTCTTTGCTTGAGAAAATCCCATATCTCCTGTACACATCAGCAATACACGATAAGGAATATTGAGTTTTTGGAGTAAGATTTCTGCGTCACTTCGTAATTTTTCCAACTCGTTGTATGAAGAATCGGGAATTACAAATTTTACTAATTCCACTTTGTCAAACTGGTGCAAGCGATTTAACCCGCGAACATCTTTTCCATACGAACCTGCTTCACGACGAAAACAAGGAGTGTACGCGCAGTATTTTATGGGCAATTTCTCTTCTAAAATAATTTCATTCCGATGAAAGTTTGTTACCGGTACTTCTGCCGTAGGAACAAGATATAATCCGTCTCGCTCTGCAATGTACATCAAATCCTCTTTGTCGGGAATTTGTCCCGTTCCTCTTGCAGAATCTTCGTTCACAACAATTGGCGGTTCAATTTCCGTATATCCGTGTTCGTTCGCTTCATCAAGAAAAAAATTGATTAGCGCTCGCTGCAATTGCGCACCTTTTCCAACATAGAAAGGAAATCCTGTTCCCGAAACCATTGCTCCGCGATTGAAATCTATGATTCCACATTTTTCTGCAATCTCCCAATGTGGTTTCGGCTCAACATCCATCTCGGATAATTTTCCCCAAGTAAATATTGGCACATTTTCTTCAGGTGCTTTACCAAAAGGAACGGAAACATGAGGAACATTGGGAATCGTCAATAACAACTGATTGAGTTTTTGGTCTATGTCAAACACTTCTTTGTCATATTGTTGAATCTCGCTTTTTAATGTTCCCATTTCAGAAATTAACGTCGTAGCATCTTCGTTCCGTTTCTTCAATGCGGCAATTTCTTCTGTTACAATGTTGCGTCTGTTCTTGAGTGCATCAACGCTGAATTGCAATTCTCTTCTTCTTTTATCAAGATTCAGAATATCATTGACAAAATCTTTTTCTCCTTTTTTTCTTATTCCTTCATGAACTTCTTCAGGATGCTCGCGGATATATTTTAAATCAAGCATAGATTTCAGTTTTGTTTTTTTTCTAACATTAGTTGATGATATAAAACGGAAAGTCCTTTTGTTACTCCCGATAATTTTAAACTTAATTCTGTTTCGGCTTTCAATGTTATAAATCCCGAACGTAACGGACGCGGTGCAACTTGTTTCAAATCGCTTGTAACAATTGGAATAATGTGAGATGTATTCAGTTGAAATTGCTCCGCGATAGTTTGCGCAAACTGAAAACGATTCAAAATATTTTCTCCCGCAATATTGTACACTCCAGCACGCTCCAATTCAACAATTTTTAAAGCCGCAAACGCCAAATCATCTGCAAGTGTAGGATTCCCCCATTGGTCAGTAACAACACGAATATTTTTTTTCTCTTGTAACGAACGAATCACCCAAAGCGCAAAATTTGTTTTAACGTTTATTCCAGTTCCGTACACAATCAATGTTCTTAATATCGTGAATGGATGCGAACTCATTCGCAATGCATTTTCGCTTGCTAATTTTGTTTTTCCATAATACGATATCGGATTAGGAAGCGATGTTTCGTCATACGGTCCCGCTTTACCGTCAAAAATATAATCCGACGAATAATGAATGATGTGCGTTTCCGATTTGACTGCAGAAATTAAATGCTCAACACCAACAACATTTGCAAGCCATGCCTGTTCCTTTTCTTTTTCACAACCATCCACATCTGTATAAGAACCGGCGTTGATAATAACATCCGGTAAATAATCATTCACAACAGAATGTACTTCTTTCTTAACGGATAAATTCATTTTCCGATACGGTAACAAATTTCCAAATACGGACTTTTCGTGTTTGGATGTAAGTAAGAGTTGATATTGCTCGCTTTGAGAAAAAACAAACGCAAGTTTTTGTCCTACTAATCCATTGCTACCCGTGATGAGAATCTTTTTTGCCATAAAAATTATCGAAGATTTTCTTCCAACAGCGTAGCATTGTTTGTTTTTTCGTCGCGATACTTAATAATCATCGGTGTGAAGATGACCAATCTGTTTTCTTCTGCCCATTTTCCTGATATGGGTCTTCCGCCAGATACGACAACGGCATTTCGAGGAATTACCAACGGATGTTTTTTTGTTCCGCAAAGTATGTTTTCCCGAACAACATCATAAACCGGAGTTGATGCCGTAAGATTTACACCCGATGCAATTACCGCTCCTTCAGAAACGATGACGCCTTCAAAGATTCCACAATTCCCTCCCACAAAAACATCGTCTTCTATGATTACGGGCATTGCTTTAATCGGCTCTAACACTCCTCCAATTTGCGCTCCTGCAGAAATATGAACGCGCTTTCCTATTTGCGCGCACGAACCTACAAGTGCGTGTGAATCAATCATTGTTCCTTCATCAATATACGCGCCGATATTCACGTATGCAGGAGGCATTATTACAACTCCTTTTGCAAGATAACATCCATCACGAACAGTTGTTCCTCCCATGACAATGCGAACACCATCTTCGAAAGAAAATTTTTTGGTTGGAAAATTATCTTTGTCAAAAAATTGAAACGGGGACGCGGATGTAATTTCGGAAAGAATCCCAACGCGAAATCCAAGAAGGATTCCTTGTTTAATCCACTCATGAACACTCCAATGCCCATCCTTTTTTTCTGCCGTTCGCAGTGTTCCTGAATTTAACTGTGTTTTGAGTTCGTTGAAAACAGGTACGACATCAGAACGTTGAAGCAAATGCAGTTCTGTATTATAGAGTTCTTGAATTGTCTTGTGAAGTTCAATCAAGTAATTACGTACTGTATTCAGTTAATTTTTTTTTGCACCCTGATTGATCCAATCAACAAAAATTTGAATCACTTCTTCTGAAAGTTTTGTTTTCCGTTTTGGCAATGGCATTTGGTCGCCAAAGGTTGGTTTCGGTCGCAATTTTTGTATAAACATACTCGAATCTCCTTTGCCCGAAATAATCGGAACACCATTTTTCCCGCCATGCATTAGCATTTCGTACGATTCAAAATACAATTCGCTTGGATTTTCCTCTTCTTCCGAATGACACGGCATACAATGTTTTTGCAGAAGCGGAAAAATTACTTTGGAAAAAGAAACAGTAACGTTCTTTCCCAATTCTTTGTTTGTTTCAACGTTTTCTTCTGAATTCTTTCTTTCTTGAATTACTGTCGTTGATGTTGTATCGTTTTTTTTCTTCTTCGTTTTTTCCGAAGTACTGCTTTCTTGCGAAAAAAATGAATCGGTTGACACAAAGAACAATAGTACTGATACATATATTTTCATTGTACACCTCAAAACCATAAATGTGATTGAATAAGGAATTGATTGTTGGAAACTGTTGGCGTTTCAACATTGAAACGATACTGCGGACGAATCTCAACAAATGAATACGGAAAAAATTCTGCACCGATGACAATTCTATGTTTTTCATCTCCGCGCACACTTCGATACGTGTCAAATTGTTCATAGCGTCCCGTTAACCAAAGTCCTTGAATAAACCGATAATCTATTTCTGCAAACATTGCCATTGACTTACTCGTGTTATCAAACGCAGGAGGAGACGAAAAAATATCTAACGCACCATTTGTCCAATCTATTTCACCTAAAAAAATAACATCATCAACATTTGCACTTAGATGAATACCTCCCATTTTATAGTTTTGATATTGGTAACCCGAAAAACCAACAACATAATGAACTTGAGAAACCGATTGAGCAATTTCTGCTTTTACAACAAATGCTTTATGTCGAGAATATTCGAGCGTAGAATAATTTCCAGTTCCGTTAAATATTCCGGCAGTTACGAATATATTGTCCAGCGAACTTCCGAATTCAATTCCGATATCTTTGTAATTCGGGGGGAAAAATAATTTCGCTCGAGTAAAAATTGTATGGTCATCCTGTTTCCAACCAAAATCCGGAAGAAAACTTCCTCCTTTGATATAGAACTTCGGAAATAATTTCAACATTCCAAAAACTTCTGTTCCGCCGTAATAATTTCCATACGTACCGTTCACGATATCTTGTTTCAAATACAATGTAATTTTTTTCGAAAGTCGAGCAGATGCATACAATGACGCTGTCATCAACTGAAATGTATTCAAGTGCGAAAATTCTTCTGATAAAAATTGCGTTCGAACATCCGCACCTATCGTTATGTTATCAGAAAGTTTCGGGTCAAAAGAAAAATCTTCTTCGAACGTTGATTCAAGAGATAACTTGTCGAGACTGTACGTTGTTCCGTATTCATTGCGCATTTGTCCTCCTGTCGGATTAGTATGACACGATGAACATCGCATATTTTCTTTCAATGAAAATCGCGGAAGTGGAAAAATTTGTGTTGGATAAATAAATGCAATGGTAAATAAGAAATAGATAAAATTTTTAAAATTCATAGTGGGTAAAAAATTCGGGTTCCAAAAACGGGTGCAATATAACAATCGAATTTATTCTATGCCAAATAGGTTTGCGAAAAAGAGTTTAAGTATTTTTTTCAAATTTATTTTTCGATACAATCAATTTCGGAACAAAAAACTGCTGTCGTACTTTTTCAATTAGGTGAACCGGATTCGCTCGATGCTGTTGAGCATTTTTTATACAATTTATTTAGCGACCCCGATATCATTGATTTTCCGTTGCATTTTTAGCAAGGAAATTACTGGCACAATTTATTTCTTCTCGGCGTTCAAAAACAGTGAGAGAACACTATGCAACAATCGGAGGAAAATCTCCTATCCGTGAACTTACTGAATTGCAAGTAACTGCATTGGAAAACGAACTTCGCCGAACAGAAAATGTTTCAGTTTTTGTTGCAATGCGGTATTGGAAACCGTTCACCCACGTAGCCATCGAAAAAATTTGTCGAGGACATTTTCAGCGCATTGTTTTAATCCCTATGTATCCTCAATATTCTTTTACAACTTTCTCTTATTAGAAAAGGCGACCAATATCAATTTCAGATTGAAGAAACTGTTCGTTCAGTGCTTGAAACAGGGAAATGGAATCTTTCCTCGTCTATTTGTTATCAAAGCAAAGTAGGTCCTGTAAAATTGTTAAAACCTTCGTTGAAGGAACAATAGAAAACGTAGCAGCAGAACAAAAGAAAAATATTTTAGTCATTCCGATTGCATTTGTTACCGACCATATCGAAACACAGTGCGAAATAAATATCGAAATACGAGAACTAGCGTATCAATGAGGTATACAGCAATTCGCAAGGACTACAGGACTCAACAATTTACCCAGTTTATTTCTTCATTAGCGCAACTCGCAAAAGAAAAAATTTCTTTGTTTGAAAATTAACTTGAATTGTTACTTAAAGAAATGTATATTTGCTCTCACTTTCTAAAAAGTAGAAATCATTTGCAAATTTATTTACAACATTCAAACAATCGTTAATGCGTAGAGACAACCGTGGCTGAGATGGAGAAAAGAATTGCCTACGTGGCAATGCTAGATATAGTAGGTTTTTCAAAACTTACGAATGAGTTTCAAGTAAAAAAAGTATATACGTTGGAAAATATCATTCGACAAACTCCTACATTCCAGACAACAAATCAAAACTCGCTTTGTATAAAAACAACAGGCGATGGTGCAATTCTTTGTTTCTTCGACGATATGGAAGCACCGCTGAAAATTGCCATCGAAATTCAATCCGCTCTTGCAAAAAATAATCAGAAACTCACCGATGAACAAAAAATTGATGTACGCATCGGAATCAATATCGGACAAGTCTCTGTGCGCCGAGATTTAGCGGGGAATGCTGACATTATCGGAAACGCCGTCAACAAAGCAGAGCGACTAATGAGTTTTGGCGTTACGAATCATATACTTGCATCTCGCGAAGTGTATGATTTGGTTGCAGTTCTCAACGAACGCTACAAACAAATGTTTCATTTCTGCGGAGAACTTCCGGATAAACACGGCATCACACATACAATTTATAATGTTTATGGTGATGATGTTGGAAACGCAGTGCAACCTGTTTCAAAAACTGCTCAGAAGGAAGAAAAAAAAGCAGAAACAGTTTCTCCTCAATCAGGCGCAACGCAAACGCAAAAGAAAAGCCCGTATCAAACCGGCGGAAAAATTACATCCTTAGAAGGTTTTGTCGGACGCCAAGAGGAAATCCGCCAAATTTTCGAACTCATTGCTTCGAAGAGTACACGAAGTATTTCCGTTGTCGGCGAACGAAGAATGGGAATAACGTCAATGATTTATTATCTTACACATCAAGAAGTTCGTCAACACTACTTACGCAATCCACAGGAATATATTTTCACTTACGTTGAATGTCCGAAAACACCGAACTTTACGCTTGAAGAATTTTTCCTTGCATTGTACTTCAGTCTCGATAAAACCGGAAAGATGACACAAGGAATTGCGCCTACGTACGATGGCTTCCGAAAATTGTTGGGATATATTGACCGAATGCAAAAATGCGTTGTTCTTATCATTGATGAAATAGATAATCTCGCAAAGAACGATTCGTTTGATATGTACTTTTTTGATTTGCTTCGTTTCGTAGATGAGAATTACAATATCATCGAAGTCGTATCTTCACATCTTCCGCTGAAAGCCGCCATTGGACACAAAGAATATCCCGAAAAACCGTTCTCTGAAATTTTTTCGACGATAAATCTCAGCCACTTTAGTCTAGTCGAAGCAAAAGAACTTTTACTTCGTTCGATGAAAACCGGAGGACCATCGTTTGAACCGTTTATCCAACTCATTATCGGATTGGCGGGTTATCATCCGTATCTATTGCAAGTTGCATGCTCCATTGTGTGGGACGCATTAATATCAGCACCCAATGCACCGTTGAACATTGATGCAGTGAAACAAAAATTTATTGCAGAAGTGCGAGACGTTTTTCAGGCATATTGGGATAGTTTCTCGATGGACGAACGAATCATTATCGCCGATTTAGTAGAAGGACGAAGAAACGCGCGAATGAATATTCTAATAATGAAAGAACTTGCGAGGCGCGGAATGATTATTGATTTGGAAAAATCTCCAAAGATATTTTCCGAAGCATTTAAAGATTTTGTTCTCAAAATGTCCGCTCAACGTTTTCAATCAGCAATTACCGATTTCAAAGTTGGATTTCCACCGCGATAATTTTTTTCTCTTCATTTCAAAAAAAGAAAAAGAACATAAATTACTTATGTTCTTTTTTTATTTTCAAAGTAAAGGTGAACACGGAACGAACTTCTATTTCATTTTTTTTGCAACTTCCCGTAATTCTTCTTTAGTCAAAAATCGTTGCACCATCGGAAACAGAATATAATTTTCTTTATGAATGTGATTCACAAATATTTTCACAATGGAACGCGTGATTGTTGCAAGATAGCGAAGTTCTTTTTTCTCCGATGGTTTTTTTTTAACACGCGTAACTGCATCTCGAAATTTGCTGAATTTTTCAGCAAGCAGAATATGGTCTTCGCGCATTACTCGTGTCGGTCCTTCTACATAGCGTTCTAAAATCGGAAACAACGCCTCTTCTTCTTTGTGATTATGGTCGCCAACTTCGTGATTCATATACGAAAGTGCGCTTAATACCTTCTTAAAATCACGTTCCGAAAATCCATTTGCTGCAAGAGATTTGACAGCACTATTCAGCAACGAAAGTTGATGCAAGGCGGCATCATGTTCTTTCATAAATTCTGCAATCGGGTCAATAATGCGCGACATAATTACATTTCTTCAAAGTATAATACATCAATGCAATGAACGCTCGCGTGAGAATTAGAAATCCACATAAAGAGTCCTATTCAATCGGTTCGATATATGTCGAATACTGTGTTTTTCCTTCCAGTACGTATTCTTGTACTCTCCTCAACAATTCCTGCCATTGTTCATCCATTGTATCTTCCAGCGTTTCGAATTCTTCTTCGCTTTCGCAAAGAAAAATTTCCGTGAATGTATTTTTCTTGCCTTTCTTTTCATACACGTTATAATTTCTCTTCTGCACATTGAGGAAATATAGTTTCATTTCTTCAACAAGTGAAAGATACGCCGGTCGAGCGGCGGGAACAATATCGTACGTGATTGTAAATATGATTTTTGCCATTGAGTATAAAAGATTGTTAGTAGTTAAAATGTTAGTATAGAATTAGAAATAAAATCGTTTCAAGACGTTTTGCATATTACATTGACTTAGTATCCTGCTGCGCGAACTTCCTCTTCGTTCATTCCAAAGTAATGCGCAATTTCGTGAATCAATACTTCGCAAATCTTATTTGGAATTTCTTCGACTGTTCTGCAAACTGCTTCTATATTTTTTTGAAAAAGAAAAATTGTATCAGGTAAAATCGGCGACATTCCGTACCACGTACCGCGATGCTTTGTCGGAATTCCGTGATACAAACCAAGTAAATTATGTTTCGATTGAATGTTCACACTGCGCATTTCCTTTTCCGTCGGATAATCCTCAACAACAATACGAACGTTATCAATTTTCTCTTTAAAAAATTCCGGTAATGCATCGAATGCTTGCTGTGCATAGTTCTCAAATTCGTCGCGCGTCATCATAATAAAATTCTAAAAACGAATTTCTAATTTCTAAACAAATACAAAATTCAAATTGAACTTCTCAAAAAAAAATGAGAGTAATATTACCCAGAGTTCGCAAAGAAAGATATTTTTCAACGTTGTGTGTTTTGCGTTTTAAAAAGTAATGTAGATTTTGTCATTCGAATTTGTTTAGGATTTAGAAAGTAGTATTTCGTGCTTTTTACATCATTTGAAATTTCGCAGTAAAATGTCGCAACATCGGCGGCTCACAAACAATGCTGTATCCATGCATCTCTTTTCTATGTTCGTACGAATCAATCACATTTTCAACAACAAAATCAATATGGCTTTGCGTATAAACCCTTCTCGGTATTGCAAGTCGTACGAGTTCCATAAGCGGAGGAATATGTTCGCCGTTTGCGCCATATTTTCCGAACATCACGCTTCCGATTTCAACAGACCGAATTCCACCGCGCACATATAAATCGCACACGACAGATAGTCCTGGAAACTGCGATGGCGGAACGTGTTCAGCAAATTTTTTGGCGTTTAAATACACTGCATGTCCTCCCGTCGGCTGAAGAATCGGGACATTTGCTTTCGTCAGTTTTTCTCCTAAATATTCTACCGAACGAATACGATATTGTAAATAATGCTCATCCAGAATTTCGTGTAACCCTTGTGCAATCGCTTCCAAATCTCTTCCCGCTAAACCGCCGTATGTCGGAAATCCTTCTGTAATCACTAAGAGATTTCTCGCTTTCATTGCGAGTTCATCATCATTCGCAGCAAGAAATCCTCCCATATTGACCAGCGCATCTTTTTTTGCACTCATCGTTACACCATCGGCATACGAAAACATTTCTTGCGCAATTTCTTCCACCGATTTCTTTTCATACCCTTTCTCGCGGAGTTTGATGAAGTACGCATTTTCAGCAAAACGACACGCGTCTAAAAAAAGCGGGATATTGTATGTGCGCAACACTGTTTTCACTTCACGAATATTCTGCATCGAAACAGGCTGCCCGCCATTGGAATTATTTGTTACTGTAAGAAAACACATCGGAATATTTTCATTTCCGAATTGCTGAATAAATTGTTCAAGTGCCTGAACATTCATATTTCCCTTAAACGGCGCAATCAAATCGGGATTTTTTCCTTCATCGCACAATAAATCCGTCGCCGTTGCGCCACTGAATTCTATATTTGCTCGTGTTGTGTCGAAGTGCGAATTATTCGGAATGAATTTTCCTCTTCCTCCGACAATCGAAAATAAAATTTTTTCCGCTGCTCGTCCTTGATGCGTTGGAATAATGTGTTTGAGTCCCGTTAAATCGCGAACGACGTTTTCAAATCGAAAAAAACTTTTTGCTCCCGCGTATGATTCATCGCCTTCCATCATTCCCGCCCATTGTTGCGCACTCATTGCAGATGTTCCGCTATCGGTAAGCAAATCTATCATTACATCTTCCGCTTTAATAAAAAACGGATTGTAAAACGCGTATTGTAATATTCGTTCGCGTTCCTGTTGCGTTGTGAACTTTATCGGCTCGACAGATTTTATTTTAAATGGTTCGATGATTGTTTTCATTTTTCATCCATGAAATGTATCAATGAAAAAATATTATACTTGTCCAATTTTTCGCGACCGTGTAAAAAATCCAGTTCAATAACGAAAGCAATTTCAACAACTTTTCCACCAAGTTGTTCGATGAGATTTGTTGCGGCGAACATTGTTCCACCTGTTGCGAGTAAATCGTCAATAAGTAAAATATTTTCTCCACGCTCAATTGCGTCTTCGTGCATTTCTATTTTGTCCGTTCCGTATTCAAGTTGATATTCTCTGCACACGGTAACGAACGGAAGTTTTTTCGGTTTGCGAATCGGAACAAATCCGCACTGCAATTTTTCTGCAAGTGATGCGCCAAAAATAAATCCGCGAGATTCTATTCCAACAACTTTTGAAATTCGTTTGTCTTTATATCGTTGAAATAATATTTCCATCGTCGAATGAAACGCATCAGCATTTTTCAACAATGTTGTAATATCGCGAAAGACAATTCCTTGTTTCGGAAAATCTGGAACAGAGCGAATGGTTTTCATTATTTCAACAATCGTCATAGAATTCAGAAGTCATTTGTAACTTGTGAAGAATTGAAAACTACTAATGACAAATTACTAATTACCAAACAACTTTTTCCTTCTTCAAAAACCCATCAATTCCTTTTTTACAATCATCCGTCATTCGTGCAAGTGCGTTCATCATCGCAGCGTATTCAAGCGCTTTCGTAGTTTCCATATCACTAATGTTCACAAACATTTCTTTACATAGTGCAAGTGAAGAACTGCTATTTTGTTCAATAAGTTGCTCAGCAAAACTATAGGTAAACTTTTCAAGTTTTATATCATCCACAACTTCCGTAATCAAATGAAAATCTTTTGCATCTATCGAAGAAAGAATTTTACCGCTCATCACCAATTCACGCGCGCGACCTTCTCCAATTCTACGAATTAAAAAAAGCAAAACGATAGCAGGAACAAAACCAATACGTGATTCCGTGTAACCAAATTGTGCTTTCTCTTTTCCGGCAAAAATAAAATCACACACTGTTGCAAGTCCGCATCCGCCAGCAAGCGCAGGACCATTGACCATAGCAATTATCGGTTTTCGTGATTCATACATTGAACGAAACAATTGCATCAAGTTCCGAGAATCGTCTTGATTTTGAATGAGCGAATAATTTGAAAGTTTCTGCAAGTATTCCAAATCCGCTCCTGCACAGAAAGCAGTTCCTTCTCCTCTCAAGATTATTACACGGCACAATCCGTTCCTATTAAAAAATGAAAATGCTTCCGTCAATTCGCGAACCATTACATCGTTCAACGCATTACGTTTATCTGCTCGAGCAAGTGTGATAGTTGCAATTGTATTTTCATTTTCAACACGTATCGTATCGAAAAGGCGAGAAGGAATTGTGTTTGTTATGCTCATAAAAAAATCGGAGAAAAATTTATTGAAATGAAAAGTGAAAATCAAAGAAAACAACAAAAGATAATTTCCTTCAATAAAATTGTCGCCTCACAAACTTTTCGATATTTTAACTCCGAATTTTTTTTTCTGCGAACTAGTCCTCGTAGTTCAACAGGAAAGAACCGAAGTTTCCTAAACTTCTAATACAAGTTCGAGTCTTGTCGAGGACACAAATTACATTGAGATTTTCAATTCTATTTCAGTACTACTTATATGTTAAAAAAAATAATATTTCTTTTCCTTTTGTTCATTGTTCCATTCATACTAATTGCTCAAACATCGCACGTTGTTATTTCTGAATTTGCAACGCGCGGCGCAACATCTGCCACGGATGAATTCGTCGAACTCTACAATCCGACTGATGCGCCGATTGACTTATCCGGATGGAAACTGGAATATAAATCTGCTACGGGAACAACGTGGTCGCCGCGAGCAAATATACCTTCAGGAAAATCAATTCCTGCAAAAGGATTTTTTCTCATAGCGCCAACAAGTTATCAGGGAAATGTACCTGCAGATTATATTCCCAGTGAATGGACTGCGGGAATGGCGGATAACGGACATTTACAAATTGTCAATTCTACAACAACTACGCAAGATAAAGTTGGTTGGGGAAGCGCCATTGACCCCGAAGGATGCGCGTCGCCGAATCACGGAACAACTGCAAATAATAACAGCGTCGAACGAAAAGCAAAATCCACTTCTACTTCCGATTCGTTGTGCGGAATTGGCGCACATTCCTTGTTGGGAAATGGTCAAGACACCGAACAAAATTGCAATGATTTTGTTGCGAGGATGTGCGGAAGACTTCCACAAAATACTTCGAGTCCAACTGAACCTGCACTCTGCGATGGTTCAGGCGCAGTAGTGGTTTCTCCTTCTTCCGTAGAAGGAGGACAACAGACAAATATCATTGTGAAATACAAACGCGCAGAAAGTCAAACTATTTCCGATTTACGCATTATTCTTCCAAATTCATTTTCATGGTCGCATTCGGTTAATGATATTTCTTTTACGAATATTACAGCAACAACATCTGTTTCGGTAGATTCTATTCTCATTGAAGGAATTACGTTTTCTTCCGACTCGACGGAAATAACTATAACGAACGTTACTGTTCCGGATTCTACAGGGTCGTATCCAATCCGAGTTCAATCGCGTTGCACAGCATTTCGTGATGTTGCTCCAACACGAACAATTCTTGTGTTCGGAACGCCCACTCCCATTGGAAATGTTAAGCAAGTTGATTCATTGGGAATTCCCGTTATGTTAAACCAGTTCGTAACAATTCGCGGAATTGTTACCGTTGGAAACGAGTTTTGCAGTCCTTCGCATATTCAAGACAATACGGGAGCAATTGCTGTGTATGGAACAATAACTTCCGATTCCATCAATATTGGAGACGATGTTATTCTTACTGGAAAAGTTACGAACTTCAACGGATTAACTGAACTTGTGGAACTTACTTTAAACCAAGTAGTAAGCATTGGTAACGAAGTAGAACCAGTTTTGATAACAACTCAAGAAATCAATGAAACGTATGAAGGAATGTTAGTAAAAATCCTCGCTGTTGTTGTTCGTGATACTTTCGGAAATCCGATTACAACTTGGGATTGCGGAACCTCCGGAAGAAATTACCGTTTGATCGATGCAAGCGGTTTCACTCAAATCCGCGCTGATAATTGTATCAATCTTTGCGGAACTCCTGCGCCTCAAGGTGAATTCGATATTGTTGGTGTCATTGGGCAATTTGATTTAAGTTCACCGTTTTTCGGAGGTTATCAAGTTATGCCGCGAAACGATGCGGATGTAAAAAGTTGCGGACCATCGTTTTCTTCTGTTCCGGTTGAAAGCGAACTGCAACAAACATCTCTGAAAATTTCTTGGACGACAAAACGCAACTCTTCTTCCTTTATAAAATACGGACTTACGACTGATTACGAATTAGGAATAACCGGAGATGCAACACCGACAAGAAATCATGCAGTAGTTCTTACAGGATTATCACCGGCAACAATTTACAATGCAGTTGCATTTTCGGATTCATCTTCCGACACATGCTATTCGCAAAATCTTGTTGTGAGTACAACATCGCCGAATGCTTCATCGGGACAAATGAATGTCTATTTCAGCAAGAGTATATTCGCACCGCTTGCCTTACCTGAACCTGCGCAAGGAAATGTGAACTTCGTGCAAAAAATTATCAACAGAATCAACGTAGCAAAACGCTCGGTAGATTTGTGCTTGTATAGTTTTAGCGGAGCAAATGAAGGCGAATTGGTTGCCTCAGCACTTGTTGCGGCAAGAAATAATCGCGGCGTAAAAGTTCGCGTAATTGCTGAAGCAGACAACAGAAATTCCAATGCATTTCTATTATTAGAACAAAATGGAATTCCACTCATTGACGATACATTTGGAGATAACGACGGCGCCGAATTGATGCACAATAAATTTCTTATCATTGATGCGCGCGGCGGAGCTCCCGAAAGTACGTGGCTATGGACCGGTTCGTGGAATATCACTCAACAAGGAACACAAAGTGATATGCAAAACGTCATTGAAATTCAGGATATGTCGCTTGCAAATGCATACACGCGTGAGTTCGAAGAAATGTGGGGAAGTAACACTGATATTCCGAATTCAACCTATTCGCGATTTGGCGTTCGGAAACTCAATAACACGCCTCATAAATTTCTCGTCAATGGTTCAGAAGTCGAAGTATATTTCAGTCCAACGGATAAAACATCGTCGCAATTTGTTCGTTTCATCAAATCAGCAACGTATGATTTCGAATTTAATATTTACACGTTCACCCGAACGGAAATTGCCGACGCAATTATTTCTCTAAACAACGCAGGGAAACAAGTTCGTGGTGTAATGGATAATAACACTGACCTTGGAACGCAATATTCGCGACTCACAACCGCCGGAGTGGATGTAAAATTAAAAACAGGTGTAAGTGGTTTGCTTCATCATAAACTTGCGATAAAAGATGCGTTGGATTCTTCTGCGCATCAATGGGTGTGGACGGGTTCAATGAATTGGTCTAACAGCGGAGAAGGTTCGAATAATGAAAACTCCATTGCAATTCAAAATAATCGAATTGCAAATCAGTACCTCCAGGAATTCGCGGCACGGTACTATGATTTTGGCGGAACTGATACACTGCGATTTAAACATTTAGTCAATGTTCTTGAAAATCCATTTGAGCCAAATTCATTTTCACTTCTTCAAAATTTTCCGAATCCGTTTAATTCGACGACAACAATTGTGTACACGCTGGAACATTCGTCGTTCGTTACAATAAAACTTTACAATGTTCTAGGAAAGGAAATTCAAACACTTGTGAACGAAATGAACGATGCAGGAGAATATATCATACATTTCAATGCAGGAAACTTACCTTCTGGAATGTATTATTACCGAATGGTTGTTGGAAATAACGCATCGAAAAAAGGAAACTCAATAACAAAAACAATGTTACTGATAAAATAACGTTACTAAAAATGAAAGAAGAATTCCTGTATTATTACAAAGCAAACGTTGTCAGCGTATACGATGGCGATACGATTACTGTAGATATTGATGTAGGATTTAATACAACGTTACGCAAAGAAAAAATTCGATTGCACAGAATCAACGCTCCCGAAATACGAGGACGCTCGCGAAAGAAAAGTATTGCCTCCCGCGATTATCTTCGTTCGTTGCTCGATGGAAAAGAAATTCTTCTGCAAACAATCAAAGACAGAAAAGAAAAATTCGGTCGCTATCTCGGTGAAGTGTGGTTGAAACAAAACGAAAAACTCATCAACGTAAATGATGAATTAGTAAAGCAAGGATTTGCTGAATATAAGAAGTACGAATAAAAGTGAAAATCCGTTTCAGGAACTGAAACGGATTTTTTATTTCTGTGCCGAAGAAGGGAGTCGAACCCACACCCGGTGTAAGCCGGACTGGATTTTGAGTCCAGCGCGTCTGCCAGTTTCGCCACTTCGGCGGTAAAATTTTCGGGCGAAAATATAGAGATATTTTTTTGCGTAACAAATTTTTTAGAAAACTGTTTTCGTTTTCATTGATAGTATGTATATTCACTCGCAATTTTATTGCAATTATCACAAAATATTTTTTTAATTCACTTCCGCTTTGCGGAAAAAATCTTATTCACTTATTTCAAGGAGCAGTTCGTATGAAGCACTTCACTTCATTATTATTTAGTTTATTTGTAATTACATTGTTAGCAGGATGCGGAGGAAGCAAACAAGGACTTTCCGACGTATCCGAAGGTGATATACCCGATTGGTTTATGAACCCACCCCAAGACCCGAATTATCTGTTCGCAGCGCGTTCAGCAACATCGCAGGATATGCAACTTGCAATTGACAAAGCCGCAACAGATGGAAGAACAGAAATTGGACGTATGGTTGATGTAAAAATTCAAGGTCTTCAAAAGAAATTTGATGAAGAAACAGGATTAGGAAAAGATGCGCAATTACTTTCTATGTTCACATCAGCATCGAAGACCGTTGTATCAACTTCACTTTCCGGGACCAGAATTGCAAAACAGAAAATTTCCAAAGAAGGCGGAATGTTTCGCGCGTATGTTCTGATTGAATATCCCGTTGGCGCAGTAAATGCCGCGCTTGTTGACCAAATCAAAAAGAACGAACAGATGTACACACGTTTCCGCGCATCACAAACTTTTGACGAACTCGAAAAAGAAACGGAGAAGTACGAAGAATTCAAAAAAGGTCAAAAGTAATCAATCGTTACTGCGAGGAACTTGCAATGCTGTATTTTTTTTCCCCTTCATTGCGTACGCTTCTCGTTCTGTTACTTTTCAACTCAGTCTTGTTTTCCCAGGAACCTTTTGAATATCCATTATGGTTTCTCGAGCCCGAAAGAGTTGCGTGTCCATCAATATCCGTTGGATTTGCAACTCTTTCGCATTATCAACACAATTCTGTACTTGCCGCCAAGAAAAACGCAATTGAAAACAGTGTTCGCCTCAAACAATTTTCTGTATCCGGAGGCGAAGCGTTTTTCAAAATGGAGCACGGAACGATGTTCCAGGGAAATAATTTTCTCGAATCATTTGATTCTTCATTGTTGCTGAGAAATTCACCTTCTCTCATTGTTCTCGATTCTTCATTCACGGAAAATTGTGCTGTTGTTCTCGTCGGCGATTCATCGTGCAAAGAGTTTGAACATTTCAAGACACTCATCAACGTTTCCGATTCACGCGCACCTGATTGGACATCTGCACTTCCTAAAGAAAAAAATGTTGTATATCAAGTTGGTGTCGAACAAGATAATTACTATGAATTATCATCGTGGATTGAAGCAGAACGAGATGCTCGATGGAAACTTGCACGCTCATTAGCAACACTTAAACTGCAATCCATAACGAAATCTACTGCACAGAGCGGACAAGAAATACAGAATCAAGAATTTTCTGTTGTGGTTTCCAATGCTGAAATTACGAAGCGATGGCGAGACACGAACAATAATATTTATTATGTACTCATCCGTTGTCCACTAACTCCGTGATATAACTGATACAAGAAATTTTCTTTTCAGAACTTTTGAGCATATTCTTTTTCATTCATTTAATATCAAACGATGAATTCGAACAGAAAATTTCGCACTTCGTTCTACAGTGGATGCGTTGCTGTATTGTTTATTCTTTTACTCGTACTCTTCTCCACCTTTGAACATCTCGAACTTAAAACTCTCGATATTCGATTTCATCTTTTTTCCCATCCGGAATCCGTAAGCAAAAATATTGCTATTGCTGTCATAGATGACCCAAGTTTGCAGGCGTTAGAAAAACAAAATGTGTACTGGCCTTGGCCTCGTGATATTTACGCACAACTTGTTTCATATTTTCAACGGGGAAACGCAAAGGCAGTGCTCTTCGATGTGTTATTCACTTCTCCCGATGTCAAAGATTGGGTGAACGGCGAAGACATCAATGACCGCATTTTTTCCGAAGCGCTCACGAACGCCAACAATGTTTCGCTTGCATTTCAATTAAAGGAAGAAATTACACCGCCCAATCATAAACTTGTCGCAAAACAAACATTCAATTTTCCGTTAAACGCAGTTTCTACGACAATTTTTTCATCTGCGCTTCTCCCCTCTCCATTGCTTCAAACTTCCGCACATTCATTGGGAACGGTCAACTATTTTTTTGATGCTGATGGAATTTGCCGACGCATTCCTTTGCTGTTCAATTACAATGGAAACACGCTTCCCCATCTCGGTTTCGCCGGATTTTGTATTCAAAAAAAACAAATTTTATTCAACGATGTTTCAAAAAAAATTCTTGTAGATTCGGTTTCAATTCCTCTTGATGAAAACGGAAATTTCCTGTTGTGGTGGTATGGTAAAGGAGGACCCGAAGGATGTTTTAAAAATCAATACTATTCCATTCAAACGCTGCTGAGTTCCGCATTGCAGGAACAACGTCATCATCAACCGATTATTCCGTCGGATTCATTCAACAATAAATATGTTATCATCGGAACAAACGCGCCGGGGCTTCTGGATTTTCGCAATACACCGTTTACGCAGGAAGAACCATATCCTGGAATGGAAATTTATGCAACAATGTTGAGCAATCTTCTTCAACAAGATTTTTTACAAATAACAAACCAATTCGTAACGCTTCTTGCTATTCTGTTCTTTTCTTTTGCAATTTCTTTTGCAATGTTTTATTTTCGCGAAGTATGGTTCAGTATTGTTGTTGTGTTTCTCAGTACGGGAATTTGGATTTATCTTTGTTGTTATTTGTTCACGTCGCAAAAAATCTGGCTTGAAATGGTCGCACCACTCTTCGCTATTTTTTCTTCGTTTGCAATATCTTCTGTATGGAGTTACGCAACGGAAGGAAGAGCGCGGCGTCAATTGCGTTCTATGTTCAACAGATACTTGCATCCGAGCATCGTTAAAACGATTGAAGAACATCCGGAAAAAATAGACCGCGAAGGAGAACTGCGCGATGCCGTGATATTTTTTTCCGATATCGAAGACTACACGGAGAAAGCGGAACAACTGAACGACGAACCGAAAACCTTAGTAAAAAATCTCAATGAATATTTTTCTATCGTTGCAGATATTATTTTTCGCAATGGAGGATTTCTCGATAAATACATCGGCGATGCAGTTATGGCAATGTATGGAATTCCCGATAAGAAAAATGACGACGCTTATCGCGCGTGTATTTCTGCGCTTGAAATTCAGGATGCATTAAAGAAACTCAAACTGCGGAGTAATAATCTCTTCAGTACAACGCGATTTGGAATTCATAGCGGTAAAATGGTTATTGGGAATATCGGTTCGAAACAACGCATCGAGTACACTGCAATTGGCGATACAGTCAATATCGCTTCACGTCTCGAAGGCGCAAATAAAATTTATCGCACTTCCATTCTTATCAGTGAAGAAGTTTTTCTCCAAGTCCAAAATAAAATTGTTTGCCGTGAAATTGATACGGTGTACTTAAAAGGAAAAGATATTGCTACGAAGTTGTATCAAGTCATCGGAATCGTAGAAACTGTTCCACACGAAGAAATGCTGTTCTATCAACAATACATTGAAGGACTTCGCGCGTACGAGCACCGAATGTTTCAAAAGGCGAACGATATTTTTTCCGAACTTTATGAACGCAACAGCAACGATACGCCAACAAAAATTTTTCTTCAACGCACTCAACAACTTCTCCGCGTTCCCCCCGCGGAAGAGTGGAAACCAATTCACGAATTAACGTAACCTCACAACTCAATTGAAAGGAAAATTATTATGCAGCGCATTCTCATCATTATACTTTTATCATTATTCACTGCAACATTTCTTCACTCGCAAAAAACACAGTACACAAAACGCACTCGCAATGAAGTACGTGAAGGTCCTGGAAATTACTACGACCTTCTGCGCGTTCTTCCTTCCGGTGTTGCTATTACTATTCAGGATGAAAAAGGAATGTGGTTAAACATTAAAACTCCCGATAAAACCAAAGGATGGATGTCAAAAAATTGTTTGACTGAAGCACCTCCAAGTTCATCAAAAAATCTTGAAGCAGAATGGTCATCTCCGAAAGCGACAAAGGCAGGAGTTGCAGCGGCAATTCGCGGCTTTGCAGAACGTTATGGCAAAACTTCCCGCGAACAAATTGAAATGCTCGACGTTATTGCCGAACAAGCATTTTCCGCAAACGATTTTCTTGATTTTCAGCGAAGCACGTTGCAACAAGTGCATCTTGTTCCGTTTCACAACATTTATGAAGATTTTCAAACATTGATTCCCGAATATCATTGTTCAGAATCGGAAGAAGGAATCGGCGCAGGAATTGCCGCAAAAATTTTATCACGCGGTGTCGTTCGCAATCCTGCTCTTTCAAAGTATGTTAACCTTCTTGGACTGTATATCGTTGAACATACGCCGATGAATGACGTGCGATTTCGCTTTTATGTACTCGACGACGAACGCGCAGTCGCATTTTCACTTCCGGGAGGATTTGTTTTTGTTTCCAAAGGTTTGATTGATGTTTGCAGCAATGAAGCAGAACTCGCTGGTGTTATTGCTCACGAAATAATGCACATTATTTTGCAGCATGGAATCAAAGAACTTGTTTATTCAAAAACAAAAATTCACGTCGAAGAAGCATTCGAAGATATGAATAAAGAGTTCAATGAATCTCCCGACACAACGGAAGAAGCATTAGTAGAATTTGCGCAAGTAGCATGGGAAACAGTGAACAAACCTCGTACGTTGAAAATGGAAACGGAAGCGGATAAAGCCGCCGCAATTATTTTGACACATTGTGGCTACGATGCACAAACACTCACTCAACTCATACAAAAAATTGAAGCGCGCACGAAAAATGTTTTCGATGTTGACATCGAAGAAGAACGTCCTTTCGCATATCTTGACTTTGTGCAGCGAAGAGAATTGCTCCAGGAATTTTTGCGCAATGAAATGAAGCATACTTCCGGTGCATTATTGGAAGAACGGTTTCTGTCGTTCGTCAAATAAAAAAATGGAAAACTGAATCTTGAACGGTTTCAACGACATATTCAATAACAAATTTCATTTTACGGTTTTTTTCAAGAAACAATATATGCGTTATACACATTTACTCTCCATCATCATTCTATTATTTTCATTTTACCAATTTCTTTTTTCACAAACTAAAGAAGATTCGTTGTTTCAACAATTTATGAAACAGCAACAACAAGGCATTCAGGAACAGGAAGAAGCGTTTTTTCAATATCAACAAAAAGTTTCCGATGAGTATAAAAAATTTGAAGAAGAGCAAAAAAAAACGTTTGAAGATTACGTAAAAAACATCGGGAAGAACTGGGGGAAAAAAAATGTGAAAACAAGTTCGAAGAAAGAATGGATATCGTACAGCAAAGATTTCAAATCGCGTCGGAGCGTTGATTTTGAAAAAGGAGTTGCAAAAGTGGAAATTCTCGTTGACGAAACGGAATCGAAAAATAAAGAAACTATTCAGCAAAAATTGAAAGAGGAAATTTCTAAAATGGTCGTATCGAAAGGAAACGATGACCCGTTGGAAAAAAAAGAAACCTCAAAACCCGCCGATGAACCGATATTGCTTGAACAACTTTCGACGCTTGATGGAAAACCGGTTACCGAAGAAAATGCAATAACTTTTGCAGAACAAATCGCAGCAAAATCAGAAACGCAACAAGAAGAAATCAAAGGCGACGACGGGAAAAAACGCATTGCAATAATAGTACGTGTTCCGCTTGTTCCCGAACATTTAAAAAAACGCGCGGACAAATTTCGCGAGAACGTGCAACACGAATCGAAGCGTTTTGAAGTTGATGCTTCGCTCGCGTTTGCAGTGATTCATACGGAAAGTTTTTTCAATCCGAAAGCGCGCTCCGGTGTTCCTGCATACGGATTGATGCAACTCGTTCCGAAATCTGCAGGTCGTGATGCGTATTTGTACGTGTATAAAGTTGATTCTCTGCTCACACCGGAATATTTGTACACTCCAGAAAACAATGTTGAACTCGGTACTGCGTACTTAAAAATTTTGCTGTCGAAATATTTCAAGAATATTAAGAATGAACAAAGTCGTTTGTATTGTGCTGTAGCTGCGTATAATACCGGCGCAGGAAATGTTGCTCGCGCGTTCACAGGAAAAACAAAACTGAAACCCGCAGTTAAAAAAATAAATTCTATGACTTCCGACGAAGTATTCAAACAATTGAAAAATAAATTGCCGTACAAAGAAACGCAGGATTACGTTGTGCGAGTTACGGAACGGATGGAACTGTACGGCGAGTGGAAGTGAGGAAGTATTTACAGATTTTAGGATTGAGTCAAGTTTTTATTCTTTGTGATTCTTGGCGGCTATTTTTACTATGTAGAAAAAACTTTATGTATAAATTTTTTATTCTTCTTATTTTCCTTATTCCTTTAAAAACTATTTCGCAGCAAGATAACACATACTACACTGGTGTTGCTTCCAATGCTGACTTAGAAAAAGCAAAGCAAGATGCTATGAAATCTATGCTTGAACAAATTCAAGTGTTTGTTTCTTCTTCCGTCAAAAGAAAATTGTCGGAAACAAACACCGCGTTGAATGAAACGACATCAGTTGAAATCATTGCAAAATCTTCGATGCAGTTGCAGGACGTTCAGGAGGAAATTATGAAAGACGCAGACAATATTTTTCATGTGAAAAAATTTATTGCGCGGGACATTGTGAAAAAAATATTCGCACTGAGAAAACAGAAAACCATCGAGCATTTACTTCTTGCTCAATCGGAATCAAAGAAGGGAAACATTGGCACAGCGTTAAAAAATTACTATTGGGCGTTGTTGCTCACCGAAATGTATCCCGATACGATTTCATTCACTTTTTCTAACGGAATTGCTACTTCGAATCTTTCGTCAGCGATTGCTAATGAGATGGAAAATATTGTTCGTAACATTCATTGTTCTGCTGTAAAAAAAATTGATGACGAACATCTTGTTTGGAAATATAACGTTGAATATAAAAGCAAACTCGTTTCACATTTGTACTTCGAATATTTCGATGGACAAGGACAAACGCAAGGAGAAGTTCGAAACGGCGAAGCGAAACTCACATTCTATTTTTCGCAAGAGGAAAATATTGAGCGCGAAATTTTACTGAATGTCCATTACGCTTACGAAGACGAAATGGATGAATTACTACAACTTGCGCATTCGGTTCGCATTAACAATACCATTGCAAATACTGTTGTGTTCACTCTTCCGGGCGCGAGAACAAAACCGAATACTGGAGCAACGATGAGCGATACACACACTACTAATCTCCCGGCTCCAATCTCTACGCTCCTCACTACCAAAAATTTTGACGAATTTACATCGAAACTGGATTCGCTTGTAAAAAAGAATAAACTTATAACTGGCAGCGCTAAGGATTTTGAATCGCGCGAAGGGTTATTTGCCGCAATCATTGATCAGAATGGCATCGTTGCTCTCGTGCGTTTTGAAAAACAAAAATATTACAACGCAAAAAATATGAGTGAAATTGACATCACGCACTATGCGGGAATGCGAATTATTTGGATTGAAGTGTTGAAGTAAGGTCATTCTCAACAGATATATGAATGAAACAGATGAGTATTATTTTCAACAGAGTTTCGTTTCAACTGCTGTGAATCCGTTGTGAATTAGTCCTACAATTACTAAATTTACGCCGCAAATTTTTCCATTTTCTTTTATCTGAAACAAACAAAAAAATATGAGGATAAATCAAACCATAAGAATTATTTTTGCTATCTGCTTTACAACTCTCTTTCAAACGTTATCATTTACTCAAACTCTCAATCGCCAGATGAAAGTTGATACATTGTATCAATCTTCGCGCGTAGTATTGGAAACAGATAAAGCGGTGATTATGGTACATTCACAAATTCCGAATCTTCGATTTGAAAGCAACCGACGGATTGATAAAGTAACGCAAGTTTCCTCCGGGGATTGGGAAGTGTGGATTCCGTACGGCACACACATTTTGAAAATTGATGCCGATGGTTTTCAACGACTCGAACTTCCCGCTACAAACTTTGCTCAAAAGCGAAGTTATGAAATGGCGATAAAAGCAGTTGGTTTTGCGCCTGATAGAATAGCAGACGAAAATTTATTTGAAATTGTTTTTAAACTCAGCGAGGACAATGTGTATTCTTCATACGGTAATTTTTCGCCGACACTTTCTAAAAGCAAAACAATTTCATATAAACTTCCGCAAGGTGAATTCACATTTCGTTTTTCCAAAGATGGATTTGCCGATGAAACAAAAACGATGAACGTTTCGCAAAATCAGCAACTCGACATTACGTTGAAAGCAGGAACAACAACACAAATATTTTCATTGCCCGGTATTGTGCAAATAACATCCGAACCAAGCGGAGCGGAAATTTTGGTGAACGGACAAAAGGTTGGAGCAACACCGTATCAAGGAGAACTCGTTGCGGGAAATCATCAGTTAGAATTGCGTAAAGCATTGTATCACTCCGACGTTTCGACGTTTACTATTGAAGAAGGAAAAACAAAATCGCTTTCACTGAAACTCAAACCTCGTTTCGGAATTTTAAATGTTACAGAACAACCGTCGGGAACTTCCGTGTATCTCAACGATAAATTTATCGGCGAAGCACCAATTACAAACTATACAATCGAAAGCCAAACATACTCGCTTCTCCTCACTCAAAAATTTTATCACGATTCTACATTTTCCTTAGAAGTGCGCGACGGAGAAACATATACTATCACTACTCAAATGCGTCCTGCGTTTGGCACACTTTCCGTTACGTCATCGCCGGAAAATAATGCCGAAGTTTTTCTTGACGGAAAGAAAGCCGGCGTTACTCCATTCACCAACAATAAACTTACTTCGGGAAAATATCTTCTCAAAGTTTCCAAAGAACTCTACAACGATACAGAAGAACAAATTCTGATTGAAGACGGCAAAACAACAACTAAAACAATTTTGCTCAATAAAAATTATGGCGAATTGAATGTAACTGCAAACGAAAGTAAAATTTTTCTGAACAATAAAGAAGTTGGTGAAGGAACATACACAGCGCGATTAAATGCAGGACGCTATCAGTTACGAGCAGAGCGCGGAGAAAAATATACATCGGATGAAAAAGAAGTATATGTTTCCGTTGGAGAGAATAAAAACATAACACTCACGCCAACACCAAAACTCGGAAGTGTTTCTGTGTTTGTTGAGCCGATGGAAGCAAGCGATGCGGAAATTTTTGTGAACGAAGAATACAAAGGAACTGCGCCGAAAGTTCTTCCTCTCTTGATTGGTGATTATCGCATAACAGCAAAGAAAAATAATTTCCTTGATAAAACGGAAACCATCTCATTGTTGGAAAATGATAAGAAGCAAGTGAGGTTTGAACTACTCACGTACGAAGGCACACGCCAGCAATCTATTGATAGATGGGCAAGAGGGAAATGGATTTCGATTGCTGGAGCAACGCTTGCAACTGGTGTAGGAACGTATTTCTTTTTGAGCGCGGAGAAAAAGAACGATTATTACAATGCGGCAACGAATGGAACCGATGTAAAAAACTTTCGGGATATACGCGACAAACATCAACTCTATTTTCAAATTTCTGTTGGCGGCGCGGGAGCGTTTTTGGCGGGGACGATTTATTCGTGGGTGATGGAGAAAAGTTATTGAACATTTTATATTTTACATTTAACATTGTAGATTTCAATGAATGTGTTTTGTAAATTAATAACGAAATTTTTTCAATTATAGTATCAGAAATTTATGCTCTTTCATGTAACATTAGAACAAGCAGAAGACGGATGGCTTGTCGCAGAAGTTCCCGCGCTTCCCGGATGTGTTTCACAAGGGAAAGATGAAAAAGAAGCGCTCGACAATATAAAAGAAGCAATCACTGCGTGGCTTTGGGCGGAAGACCAAAAAGCAATGTTGACGCTTACTGCGAACAATGCAGCGCATTCTCAGAAAAAAATAGAACCCATTGTTGTTGCAGTATAATGAGACGCTTAGCAAATATCTCGGGCAAAGAGGCAGTGAACGCTTTTCGGAAAGCGGGATGAAAAGGTATGGGACAAGTCGGAAGTCATTACGTAATGGTAAAACAAGGTGTTCGCGCTAATCTTTCTATTCCGCAGCATAAAGAACTTTCTGTGGGTACTCTTCGCTCGTTGATTCGTTTTGCCGGAATGACTGTTGATGAGTTTTTAGATTTGTTATGAACGGAAAATTAACCACGAATTACACGAATGAAACACGAACCTTCACCGAAATAATTCGTGGAAATCCGTGTTGTATCTGTGTCATTCGCGGTGAATAAAAATTTTTCTCTTGTAAGACTGTAACAAATGCTCGACGATATTCTTTTTGAAACTCAAACCCCACTCGGTTTTTCCGTGAGAGTAACGAGAAACTATTGGGAGATTATTACATCTACAAAACATCCTATAATGTTCGGGAAAGAAGAACTTGTTGAAAACACAATTTCCAATCCCGATGAAATAAGGCGCAGCAGCAAAGACGATACAGTTTTTTTATTTTACAAACGTAGCGAAGATTATCGTTTTGTCTGTGCGGTGGTAAAGCGACTCAACGGCGACGGTTTTCTTATTACAGCATATCCAACAAACTCAATAAAATTAGGCGAACAATTATGGACCAAGTAAAAGTATATTACGATAAATTAGGCAACACGCTCACGGTTTGGTTTGATGAACCAAGCAAAGAATACGTTTGCGAAGAAACTGCCGATGAAGTTGTGTTGATGAAAGACAACAACGGCAAAGTCATCGGATTTGAAAAATTGAACTTTTCTCTTCCTGCAAAAGAACATCTCCGTATTGGTTTTGAAGCGGTGAATGTGTAACAAAAAAATTAACCACGAATTACACGAATGAAACACGAACCTTCACCGATATAATTCGTGGAAATCCGTGTTGTATCTGTGTCATTCGTCTATGCTCATTGAGCGGAGAAGAATAAAAATAACACTATGACTAACTTACCCATTACAACAAACCCAAATATTCTCGGCGGAACTCCCGTGTTTAAGAATACGCGCGTTCCACTCAAAACACTTTTTGATTATCTCGAAAACGATTATACGCTCGAAGAATTTCTCGATTGCTTTCCCTCCGTAACCCGCGAAGTTGCAATTTCTGCATTAGATAATGCTTGGAAGTTAGAATATGACAAGGCAATGCAATGCGCATCTTGATTGATGAATGTGTGCCCCGCCAAATAAAGAACATCCTCGGCGAATATTATTGTAAAACCGCGCAGGAAGTTGGTTGGGGAAGTTATGAAAACGGGGAATTGCTATCGCTCGCAGAAAAAGAGTTTGATGTATTTATTACCGCCGACCAGAATATTGCCTATCAACAAAATTTGAAAGGGAGAACAATGAAGATTATTGTGCTTTCGTCGAATGACTTGCGAAGAATACAGAACTCTGCTGAAATGATTAGAAGAACTGTAACTCAAACAGGACAAGGTGAGTATATTGAAATTGAACTGCATGTGTAACAAAAAAATTAACCACGAATTACACAGATACAACGCGAATCTTCACTGATTTTTTTTCGTGCCAATTCGTGTAATTAGTGGCAAAAAAAAACAACTTTATGAATAACAACTTCCTTTTCCTCTCGCCACGGCGAGTTTTCATCCTTCTTACTTCTTACTTCCTCCTTTGTAACTGGAGTTGCAAGGAGTATGCAAACAACAACCCCGCTGACCCGGATTATACATTGAAACCGGTTAAGAACTTACGCATTACTTCTTTTTCTGATGCTGCGGTTACTTTACAATGGACGGATATAAACCACAGCCCAACATACCCGAACACGAAAGTAAGTTTTGACGTTGAGCATAGTAACGATGGAGTAAATTTTACCGAAGACACAACCGTTGGTAATAATGCAGAGACTGTAACACTGAATGGCACATACATAACAAACACAACTTACAAATATCGCGTACGTGCAAAATTTGATACCAGAGTGAGTTCATATACAAAAACAGAACCATACACGTTAACATTTAATCCTCCCACCAACCTTACCATAAGCGACTTTACCGAAACACAAGTAACACTGCAATGGCAAGACAACAGCACAATTGAAACGGGATTTCTGATTGAGCAAGGAACAGACGGAACAAATTACACACTTGTTGATTCTGTAAATGCAAACATTACATCAAAAACGTTGAGCGGAGTTTTTCTTATTTCGCAAACGTATTATTTCCGTGTGCGAGCAAAATCGCAGTATAATTTTAGTAGTTACATTACTAAAAATGTTACTCTTACGTTTCCCGCACCGACAAACCTTACCATAACCGATTTTACAGAAACACAAGTAACATTACAATGGCAAGACAACAGCACATTTGAAACAGGATTTGAAATTTACAAAAGCACGGACAGTATA
>Ga0194120_10000617_pt1 | contig 67119 bp, 45 predicted proteins | sample TA2MahCa65mmetaG_FD_148642 | JGI IMG/M metagenome (GOLD analysis project Ga0194120, IMG submission 148642) | Freshwater microbial communities from Lake Tanganyika, Tanzania - TA2015019 Mahale Deep Cast 65m | ecosystem: Environmental > Aquatic > Freshwater > Lake | place: Tanzania: Lake... | reverse complement strand
CTCGACCTGCGAGATGACCAGGTCCGCGCTGCCGACGTTGAGCACGACGCCGGCCGCCACGGGCGAGGTGCCGACCGGGACGTAGCCAAAGTCGATTTGCGCCGGTTGCACGGCAATCTTGGCGAGCCCCGCGGTCGTGGCGAACGTCACGGCGAACTCCTTGTTGCCCTTGACATCGTTGCTCTGGACGCGCAGCACGGCCGAACGCGTCACCGCGTCGTTGTACTTGAGGAATCGGATGTTGATGGAAAACGAGTTGATACCCTTGCCGACCGGGTGCAGGGTCATCCCAGCGAAATCCTTGCAGGGCGTCTCCGCGTTGTCCTTGACCACGACGCAGGTGAACGCCGGCTTGTCGGCCTCGACCGGCGTCGGCTGGTAGTCGAAGGCGAGCTTGCTCACGGTCAGCGCCTTGAAGGAGGCGTTGTTCTGCACCTGCATCACCCGGGTGGTCGTGCCGCCCTCGCCGAGGTCGCCCGTGGCGATCGCCAACTTGGCACCGTTGGACACCGGCTTGCCGCCTTCGCGCACCGCGATGGTCTGGTCGTCGTCGGTGGCGATGGTGCCCGATCCGCCGCCCGGGTTGTTACGGTTGGTGCCCCCGCCGCCGGTGCCGGTGCCGGTGCTCGCGCCCTGGCCAGCGGGGTTGGACGACTCGCTGGCGCAGGCGATCGCGGCGGCGGCCAGAACGCAGGCGAGGGCGCGGAATCGGAGGGCTGCGGCAGTCATGTTCGGTCCTCAAGTGCGCACAGCGGGTGGGCCGCCGCGGGGGAAGCGGGCTAGTGTACCGGAGGCTCGCGACCGCGCAATGGCAAAGCGCGGGCAAGGTGGGGTGGGCGCGCCCAACGGGCTGAGGCGGTTTGGGCGGCGGGAGGTCGCAAGTGGGGGCGTGCCGGGTGCGCGCACAGTTCAGCGCGACCCGTGCGGCCCGCGCTACTTGAGCAAACGCTCTTTGGCCGTGTCGAGCAGCGCCGGCCGGAAGGACTTCTTGAGCTTGAGCAGCTTGTCGAATTTGGCGCGCTGGCGGACGTCGAGCACCAAGGTCGTCGGCTTCTTGATCTCGCCGTCGATGAGTTGGTCGGAAAAGTCGTAGAACTTGGACTTTTCTTCGGCCATCGCGCTGCCCGCCGCGGCGAAAACTGCCAGCGCGAGGGCCGACGCGACCGTCTTGTTGTGCGAGGTCGGGAGGCTCATGGTCGGGGTTCCTTTGGGCCCAGCGGCCGAACGGATCGGGTTCGATTGTAGGTGCGCCCCATCGATGCGCAAGCGAAAACCGTATGGCTACTTGGGCGCCTCGGCGGGTGGCGCGCTGTCCTTGGGTTGGCCTTCCTTGGCCTGTTTCTCCAGGAGTTTGCTCTGCTCGATTTCCTGGATGCGCGACACGATGGCGATGAGGTTCTTCCACCGCAGATCGAGGTCCTTGGTCTTCTTGAGTAATTCCGCCTTCTTGGCCAACCAGTCCGTGCCGCCTTTCTTGTTGGCCGGCATCGCCAGCAACGCCGGCAAGGTCTTGTCCCAGTCCGGGTTGGGGATCGGCTTCTTGAAGCCCATATGGACGCGCAGGGCTTCGCGGGCCCCGTCGCGGTCGGCCTTGAGCTTGTCGGCGACGGCCTGCGCCGAATCGGGTTCCGTGTCCAGGGCCTCCTTGAGGTAGGCCTTCCACTTGGCGGTCGCCTTGGCAGAGTCGTTGAAATACTTGTAGTAGATGATGGCGAGCCGCACCAGGATGGCGTGGCGCTTGGGATCCTTGGCGAGCACCCGTTCGTAGTAGTTCGCGGCCTCCTTGGGCTCGCGCAGGCCTTCGAGCGCCAGCGCGTAGCCGGTCAGCGCTTCGAGGTTGTCGCGTTCCAGTTCCAGCGCCTGCTTGTAGGCGCGCGCGGCGTCGCGGTAGTTGAGGTATTCCAGGTAGATGGCGCCCAAGTTCAAGCGCGCGGAGACGCTCGACTTGTTCAATTGCACGGCGTTCTTGAAGGCCACCACGGCGCGGGCCTGATCGCCGAGGTTGACGTAGACCATGCCCAGGTTGGCCCAGCCCTCGGCGTTGGCGGGGTCGATCTGCAACACCTTCTCTTCCAAGATCCAGCGCGCGATGTCGTATTTGCCCTGCTTGAGGTTGATCAGGCCGCGGATGTTGAGCGCGATGGTGTCTTCGCGGTTGACGCGCAACGCCTTGCGCACGAACTCGGCGGCCAGCTTGAGATCGTCCTGCTGGAGCCAATACAGGGCCAGCGCGACGTTGTTCATTGCATTGTCGGGATCCTGACCGAGGATCGAGTCGCAGATGCCCTTGGCCTGTTCGCCCAGCGCATGGGCCTTGGCCGTTTCGCCGGCCTCGATGTAGCGCTGGGCCTGGGCCAGCAGCGACCGCGCGATGTACGCCTGCGCGGACAACTGCAAGCCCTTTTCGCGGTCGTCGCGCGGTTCGATCGACTTGGCAGCTTCGTAGGCCTTGCGCGCGTCGTCGTACTTGCCGAGCCGCTCGTACGCCATGCCCAGGTTGAAGTAGGCCTCGTAGAAACGCTTGTCGGCGTCGACGGCGCGGCTGAATTCCTGCACTGCGCTGACGTAGTCGGGCTCGCACTTGCTGCAGCGGCCGTCGCTCGCCTTGCACACCGCCGGGCACTCGTACTTGCTGCACTTGTTGGTGGACTTGTCGATGTATTCGCCGACCTTGCACGGACCGGCGCCGTCCGAACTGCCGGACTCGAGTTCTTTTTCGCTGCATTCGCGCGGAATCAGCTCGCAACCCTCGGTGCCGGGCTTGCAACGGATGTATTCGACGTTGGGTGTGCCCGGCACAGCCTTGCCGTCACCGGCGTCTGCGGCAGGCGGCGCTTCGAGCTTCTTCATCCAGTCGCCGCACCAGCGCGACCCTGCAGCTTTGAAGACCTTGTCGTCGCACTTCTTGGTGTCGAGCTCGCACGCGAGGTCCCGCTTTCCGGCCACCCAAGGTTCGCACGGCACTTCGACGTCTTTCTCGACCTCTTCTTCCTTGCCCTCTTCGGTCTTGATTTTCTCTTTCTTCTTCTCGGTCTTGACGTACGTGGCGCACCGGTCCAGGACGCACGCTTCTGGGTTCTCCAGTGCGAGTTCGGCGCATTGGTTGGGACCGATGCGTTCGCACGAGGCGCCGATGGACACGAAGCCACTGGGACAGCAGCCCCCATTGTCGAGGATGCGGTAGGGGCTGCACTTGGGCACGGCGCGCAGGGCGTGCGACAGGCCGGCCCGCATGGCGTCCTGCGCCTTGTTGTCGATGCCTCCGAGGTACTCCTGGGCAACGACGGGGCAGACCGGCAACGCGGCACTGAGGCTGGCGGCGGCGACCGCAACGAGCAAACGGGTTTTCATGGTCGTGGCCTCCCTGTCCTACTTGCCGGCCTTGGCGTCGGCGGGTGCCGCGGCCTTGGGCTTGTACGACACGGTGAATTTGCCGCGGCGCACGGTGGTCACGAACGCTGCCGACGTCGCGGGGTCGGTCGATTCGTTGGCGGACACGGTCTCGGCGGCCTTGGGCAGGTTGGGGTCCTTCTCGACGGTCGGATAGGCGTCGGGGCTGACCTTGGCCGCGTAGTCGCCAGCGAGCTTGCTCCACTTGTTGTAGACGCCCAGGTTGTGGGCGATCTTGATGGCATTGCCCAAGGCGGCAAGCGACTGCTCTTCGATGGGCACCGCTTTCTGTTCGATGGCCAGCTTGTACTGATCGGCCAGGTCGGGGAAGCGTTCGACCTCCGGCGGCACCGGCGCCTTGAACAGGTCTTCCTTGAAGTTGTAGTACAGCAAGCCCACGCGGAACATGGCCGCCGCCGCCCAGCCGCGACCGCCGCCGGCCGCAGCTTGGTCGAACACCCTGAAGTATTCGGCCTCGGCCTTCTTGAGCGCTTCGGCCTTCTTTTGCAGCGTAGGGATGAGGCCCTTCATGTTCTTGACGGTCTTGAGCGTCAGCACGTCGAAATCGTCGAACAGGTACTCGGACTTGTAGAACATCGCCTGGGCCGCCCATACGCCAGCGTTGCCCTTGCGGACGTCGGGCTTGTCGTTGTCCTTGCTGCGGGCGTTGTCGTAGGCCTTGCTGGCGTCGTCGGCTGCGCGCACGACGTCCTTGCGGTTCTTGCCAGCGTCCGCCAGCCGCAGGGTCTCGACCTTGCGCGACAGGGCTTCGACGTGCAGGTCGGGGCGGGCAGGATACTTGGTCACCACCGCGGCATACGCTGCGGCGGCCTGCTTGGCGCCCTCGGTGCCCATCCGGTCGAACACGTGCCCCTTCTCCATCTCGGCGTCTGCGACCAGGCCTTTGAGGCGTTTGGTCTTTTCGTCGTCGCCCTTGAGGTTGTTGGCGACGCCGATGAACTTGTCGTAGGCCGCCGCGGCGTCTTTGTACTGGTTGAGAGCGACAAGGATGGTGCCGGCATTGATGAGCGCCTGGGCGGCATCGGCGTTGTCGCGGAACTTGGCCATGTCCAGGAACGCGTCGGCGGCTTCGCGGAAGTTGGTCATCGCCTCGTAGAGCAAGCCCACGTTGAACTTGGCCTCGGGCGCCACCTTGGCCTTGGGGAACTCCTTGACCACGCGCTCGTAGGTTTCGATGGCCGTCTTGTCCTGCTGCTGCAGCTCGTAGATGAGCGCCTTGTTGTACAGGGCCACCGCCGCCAGCTCCGGCTCCTCGCTCTTGAAACGCGCCAGGATCTTGTCGTACTTGGCGTGGGCGCCGTCGTAGTCCTTCTTGTCGGCCAGCTCGCGCGCCTGTTCGGCCACTGCCACCGCCACGTATTTCTTGAGATCCTTGGGGTCGAGGATCAAGCGGTTCTTGCGCTTGAGCATCAGTTCAGCCCACTCCTCGATCTTGGGCCACTCCTTGAGGCGCGCGTAGATGTCGATGAGGGTCTTGACGGCGATCTCGGCGACCTTGTTGTCTTCCTGGTATTTGTACACCCGCTCGTAGCCGCTGATCGCCTCTTTGTACTGGCCACGGTCGTAGTAGGCCGATGCGGCCAGGTACATGATCTCTGGCACCTTCTTGCCCTTGCCGCACATCTTCTTCTTGCCCGCGGCGCAATCGGCCTTGGACCGCTCCATCAACTCGACGTACTTGTCGGCGGCGGCCACGTAGCTCTTTTCGAGTTCGTGCAGTTCCTGGCGCGCCTTGGGCAGGTTGGCGCCCTTGATCTGCTCTTCGGTCAACTCCTCTTTCTTGGCCGTCTTGAACTTGGTGACCTTGACGCCGTCGCCCGCCACCGACGCCACCAACGGCGGACAGTCGGGGCGCTCGACCCACTTCTGGTCCTTGTCGAGCCAGCAGGCGCGCTTGTTGCGCATCAACTCCTCGGTGGAGTAGATGACGCCGAGCGCTGCGTCTTCGAGGAATTCACCCTCGGGGTCCAGTCGGATCGTGCGCTCGTAGGATTTGCGCGCCTTGTCGAAATCCTTGAGGAAGTCGTAGTAGATTTCCGCGGCGTAGAAGCTGACGACGTAGGTCTTCTTGGCGTTGGGCCAGCGGCGCATGAATTCTTCGTAGTCGGCGACGGCCTTGGCGTAGAAACCGCGCGCCTTTTCGGCGTCCTTGGTCTCTTCCTCGGTCTTTTGCGCCAACTGGTGGTAGTAGTTCGAGATGAACAAGAGGTAGGTCTCGCCCATCTTGTCGGCCTTGTCCAATGCCTCGCTGGACTTGCCGTCCTTCTTGCCCTTGAGCGCGGCGACCCACGGCGAGGTGCGCGCGTCGCTGAAGGCCAGGAATTTGCGCATCGCTGCTTCGATGTCGGGGAAGGCGCCAAGCTTCTTGTAAACGTCGACGATCGATTCGTGCCAGTCGACGCAGCGGGGGTCGGTCGGGCGCTTCTCGATGAAGTGGGTCAGCAGGTCGGTGGCGTCCTTGTCCTTGTCGATCGAGATGTAGATCTCGGCCAGCTTGAAAAGCCGTTCCCACATCTTGGCTTCGCCTTCGACCTCGGTGAAGTAGGCCTCGGCCTTGGGCCACGCGCCGTCCAGTTCCGCATAGGCCTGCACCAGATCCTTGAGCGCCTGGTCGCGGAACTCGATGCTGCCACGCTCCTTGGCGCCCGCGCTCGCGCCAATCTCTTTGACCACTTGCTGGAAGGTCTCGATGGTGCGCTGGAACTCGCGCAGGTTGTAGTACACCCAGCCGAGCTTGTAGAGGGCGTAGTTGAACAGCTCGCTCTTCTTGTAGTTCTGGGTGATTTTCTCGTAGTTCATCTTGGCCAGGGTCAGGTTGTTGGCCTCGAAGAAATACTCGGCCAGGGCCAGGTGCGCCTTGGGGATGAGCGGGCTGGTCTGGTGGTTCTGGATGAGCCTGTTGAGGTACTGCACGCCTTTTTGGCTCAACACCTTGTCGCCGAGCGCCTTGCCCTGCTGCATCGCCGCCTTGCCGAGCCGGTACAGCACCTCGGCCATGCGGCCGTAGGTCGGGTGCTGCTGCAGGATCTTCTCGTAAAAGCCGATGGCTTTGGCGTAGTTCTCGACCGGCTGCACCGGCTTTTCCTTCAGGATGCCTTTTTCGAACTGCTCCAGGTCCTTGTTGTGCTTGGCCATCTCGACCAAGTACTCAAAGCGCGTCTCTTCCCACCACGCTTCGGCGAGGCGGAAGTAGTACTCGGGGCGGTTGGGGTCGCCGGGCGCGGCGCGCTCGAGCAGCGACTCGATGGTCTTGATGGTGCGCTGGCGGATCTTGGATTTTTCCATCTCCTGGGCGCGGACCTTGTCGCTGAAGCCCAACTGGTCGAATTTCTCGACCTCAAAGCCACCGGTCTGCAACTTGTCTTCGTCGCGCTTGGGCTTGGGCGCGGCTTTCTTCTTTTCTTCCTCGACCAGCGACTCTTTCTTGTCCACCTTCTTGGTGGCCGAGCCGGCCTCGATGTCCTCGTCGGCCTGGGCGTGCGCATACGTCGCCGACAGCGTGACGATCGTCGCGGCGCCGAGGCGCAGCAGTTGCTTGCAATGCATCATGGTGGTCCTGCCTGACGGCGCTGGGTTCCTGTCTGGCGGCGCTGGCGGCTAGCGCGCGCCTGCCAATTGCAAAAACTTCGGGCGATACTGCCCCAATTTGTTCTCCTGCTTGCACTTGGTGCGCAGGAACGACCGGTAGGCGCCGATCTCGTCCTTCCAGAATTCGCCCTCGAACGGCCACGACATCGAGTCGGAACCTGCAATGGCGATGGCGCCCTCCTTCTGGACGGAATCGGCGAGCTCCTTGGCGCGGCCGGCTTGCTCGTCCTCGATTTCCTGGGTGCGGATCTCGTCGAGGTCCAGGCGCAGCTGCTGCAGCTTGTCGAAGTACAGGTCGAGCTCCTTCTGGGTCTGGCGCAGTGTCTGCTGGATGACCACGCCGGCTTCGGATACCCGTTCGGTGCGGCGCTGGCCGAGCTTTTGCAGCAACTCCTGGCCGACCGGACCGAGCGCTGCGAGGTTTTCGCGCAACACCTTCTCTTCCTTGTCGATCTGCCTGACGGTCTGGTGCAAGTTGTAGAATTCGACGTTGCTCAGCACCGGCGACTGCAGGGCGCGCGGCAGGCCAGCGCCGCCCTTGGGGTTGCTCACCGCGGCCAGGAAGTTGTTGTAGAACTCCTCAGGCTTGCGCGATCGCTTGAGGAAGTCGCGCAGCGGCGGCCCGAGGACGAACACCTTCTCCTCAAACATCTTCATCGCCGCCTCGGCCTTGTCGGCGTGGCAGAGGTTGACGTACGCCGTGGCCTCGAGCACCCACAATTCCGGATAGAACTGGTGTGCGAAATAGGGACTGTGCAGGGCGTGGAACGTGCCGAGCGCCCGCGAAACGTCGCCCTTGAGGAAGTAGGTCCAGCCCGATTCGTAGAAGGCGGTCGCGAGCTTGGGCGAACTTTTGCTGATCTTCTTGTAGTAGTAGATGGCCGCGTCGAACTGTTGGATGTCGTAGGCCAATCGCGCCAAGGCGAGGTAGGCGAGATCGACGACCGGTCGGCCCTCGGTCTGCACTTCGGCGGCGAGCACGGCCTTCTGAAACGCCTCGGACGCCTCCTTGACCTGGGCGCCGCCCAGCTTCTCCTCGGGGTTGTCGGGAATCGACATCAGGCCGATCAGGTACTGTGCACGCGGGTACTCCTTGGACTTGCCGGTCACTTTTTCCAGGTAGGGCCGCGATTGATCCTTGACGCCGAAGTCGTTGAGCGCCTCGCCGACCAGGTAGTAGTAGCTGTCCTGGAAGGCCTGGTCGAACGCCGTGACGGTCAGTTTGGTCAGCTCTTCCAACTCGGGCGGCCGGTAGATGATGAGCTTGCGAAGGTCACGCAACTGCATGAAGGCTTGCGTGAAGAACAGCTTGTCGCTGCCGGCGCGCACCACGTCGAGCAAGGTGTCGGCGGCCGATTGGATGAGGCCTGCGCGGGCCAGGGCATTGGCGATGCCGTACTTGGCGCTGTACGCCTCCGCCGAGTCGGGCGCGAACGCCACGCCGTCGACACCTTCTTCGACGAACTTGGTGAAGGTTTGGATGGCTTTGACGAATTCACCGTTGTTGGCGTAGTTCTGCCCGGCGGCCAGGACCTTGCCTGCGAACATGCGGCGGCCCGCCTCTTCGCGCTTCTTCTGCTCTTCGAGGATGCGCAGCGATTCCTCTTTGAGGCGCGCTTCTTCGGCGGCCTTTTCCGCTTCGCTCAGTTCGCGCTCCGGCTTCTTCTCCGGCGGCTTGGCGGCGCCGTCGGTGGGCTTGGCCGCGGACGCCGACGCAGTCGAGATGATGAATTGGATGAGCTTTGCCGACGCGCCGCGGCGCTTGAGCTCCATGATCTCCTTGGGGCCGAGGTTGAACTTGCTGGCGTCCTTCTGGATCTTCTTGATGATCGTGTCGTCGGGCACTTCGGATTCGAGCAGCACGAACACCTGATCGAGCGTGATGGCCCAACAGGGCGCCGCGGTGGCGAACACCACGGTGGCGAGGGCAGCCGAAGCGAGGCGGCGCAGGGCGGTCGGGGTCACGATCATGGGGCCTCCGGAAGGCGCGGGACCAAGGGCGGCAGACGCGCGGTTTGCGTGCGCGGTCTGCCGGCGAGGGCGACAGGGCTAGAGCGGCGGGCTGGTGAAGTAGGTCAGGCCGATGACGACCGACAGCGGATGGGCCAGGCCGGCGTCGGCCACTTTGGTCCGATCGTTGAATTTGGGGTAGAAAAGCTGGTGGTAGTCGGCGCGCAGGGCAAAGTGCTCGGACAGGTAGAACTGCGCGGAAGCCCCGGCGTTGCCCGCGGCGTCGATGCGCTGGGCGCCCTGGGGCTGCTCCTGGGTGGTGACCTTGCTCATCACCGCGCCGACGCCAAAGCACAGCGCGACGTCGAACTCGCCGAGCATCGTGCCAAAAAAACCGATCTTGCCGTGCAGCAGGTTCCAGTCCACGCCGGCGGATGCGTAGGCGGTCAGGGTCTGCGGCAAACGCACGGTCAGTTCGAAGCCCTCGGGCCGCTGGCCTTCGAGTTTGGTCCGCAACGAGGTGGCCTGGTTGTAGGTATAGATGCCGTGGACGTTGAGCGCCAGGTCCTCGGAAAAATAGTAGTTGTAGCCGAGGCCCGCCGAGATGTAGGTCCAGAAATCGTCGTTGGGCACGGCGCCGATGAGCAGCGACATGCCGTGGCGGCCGTCTTTGACCACGGCGCGCTTCTGCACGACCTTGATGTCGCGCTTCTTGGCCCAGTCCAAGCGCGAACCAGGCGGCACCAGATCATCGCTGATGCCGTAGATGTCCTGGTCGGCCGCGCTGCCGCCAAGATCGGGCATCGTCGCGGACTTGCCTTTGGTTTCGGGCTTGACCGGGTCGACCTTGGGCTCGGCGGGCGCCGGGTCAGGCTTCGGGTCGGCCACGGGTTCGGGCGCCGGTTCGGTGGCGGGGGAAGCGGGGGCCGGATCGGCTTTGGGTGCATCGGCAGGGGGGTCGTCGGCCCAGGCTGCCGCCGGCAACGAAGCCAAGGCCAAGACCAGACCGCATAGGCGTCCGCGGGAGATCGTCGTGTTGTGCATGTCCACCTTGCGTGCCGGACCAACCGGCAGCCTGCGCCCAAGGCGCCGTGTCGCGTGCGAAGCGCCGTTCGCCGCTACTTGCTCAGGAAACCGATGCCGGCCGAGAACTCGACGGGCGCCAGAAACGCGATGCTCTCTTGCGGATGGTAGATGGTCTGCTTGTAGTCCACCCGGATGTTGAGGAACCGTGTCAGGAAGAATCGGAAGCCGATGCCCCAGGCGCCGCCGACCTTGATCGCCGAGGCCGGGGGCTTGTTGCCCTGCGATTCGTCGACTTCGGCGCTCAGGATGCCCAAGCCCAGGTGGAAGTTGACGTCGAAGCTGCTGAGCTTCTTGTCGAAAATTCCGAACTTGCCGTGAAATGGGCTGAAAGCGACGCCGACCGAACTCATCCAGTTGAGCCGTGGCGGTTGCTGGGACCCGATGGTCAGGTTGGTCTGCTTGCCGCCGCTGGTGTCGACGTGCTTGAGGAAGTCCAGGATTTTCGACTCCTTGGCCATCATGTACGAGAAGTCGGCGTCCAGGGCGACGGTGTCGGTCAGGTAGAAGTCGACGCGACCGCCCACGCTTTGGAAAAGATAGAAGTTGTCGTTGGGTACGATGCCGTAGTGCACCTCGCCCTCGACGCCATGACGCCGCTCGTACAGCGGGTTGCTGAGCGACGGCACGGCGATTTCAGCGTCCCAATACTTGGCGAGTTCGCGATCCACGGCCTCTTCGGCGTGAGCGACAGGCAACGCGGACAGCGCCAGCGCAAGGGAGCCCAGGGCCAGGGCGAGGCGGCGGGACAGCCGGTGGGTGGAGTTGCGCATCAGGTTGGGCCCCCCTTGGGCCTGTGGGACATGTGGCCGATTGACCGTGCCACCGCGAACAAGAAACGAACCTACTTGCACACGCCGTCGCACTTGGCATCGCAGGCGCCTTTGCAGCACTTGCTCTTGCCGGCCTCACCGCACGGCGACAGATCGGGGGCGTTGGCCGTGCGGCACAACCCGTCCGGTCCGCAGGAGCTCGTGGCGCACTCTTTGCCACCGCCGCAGTCGGCGTCGCTCTGGCACGCCAACCGGAACGTCAGGCGCGCATCGCGGCCGCCGTCGAGCAGCTCGAACCGCCATTCCTTTTCAAAGCCGGACTCGAACACCTGACCGAGCGAGGCGAACAGCGCGTTGTTGATGGTCAGCCGTCCGCGCGCCGCCCACATCAGACCGCGTTTGACCGCGCCGCCGTCTTTGAAGCCGTTGTCCTGGAAACCTGCGCGCCACTGGCCGGCGAGCGCGTAACGGACCTTGAGGATCGCGCGGGTCATGGTCTCTTGCCACGTCGACGCGTCGCTGCGGTTGAAATCCGCAGTGTTCAGGAACTGGTAGGTGCCCTGCGACCGGCACGCCAGCTCTTGCAGCGTCGGGTCAGGGGCCAGCTTGCCCAGCGACTGGATCTGGATGACGTGGATGTGGATGGGGAAGCGATCCTGCGCCATTTTCTTGAGCAGTTCCTTGTAGTTGACCGTGGAGAACTTGCACGGCTGGCGGCACTGACCGCCGGCCTTGGTCACGTTGCCGCTGAACTGGTCAAACGTCGTGTAGAGGAAGTTGTCGTTGGCCGTGCAGGTGTCCGGCCCGTCCGTCAGCAGGACCATGTGCTTGGCGTTGCCGCCGCGAATCGGGTCGGGCGCGCCGGGGCCGGCCGTGCGCAGAAAGTCGTAGGCACTGACCAGGGATTCGTACACGGGCGCCCTGCCGTTGGCGCTGTACTTGGCCTTGAGATCGAGGCCGTACTTGTTGTAGAGCTTGGTCTTTTGTGCAGATCCGTAACAGTACTTCAAGCCGTCGGTCAGCGGCAATGGGAGGATTGGGTCCTTTTCGAGCGACGGGTGCGCCGCGCACTTCAGGCCGGGGCCGTGTTTCTTGGCACAGTCAGTGTCGAGCAGGCACGTCGAGTTCTCCACCGCGTTGCCGTCGTCCTGCTGGCAGACGAGGTTTGTTGCGCACGCCGCGTAGACCTGATTGGTTTCGTCAAAGCCCAGCGACACGACGCGATCGTGGGTGTTCAACTGCTCGATGAGCAGCTTGGCGCCCTCTTCCAGCACAAAGAAGGGGTCGGAGGCCGCGTCCTTGAAGGCGGTGTTGACGACCGTGCCCGGCAGGTCCTCCGCAAACTTGCTCGAGTCGGCGACCTTTTTCTGGTCCATGGAGACGAAGCCGCTGACCGACCCCGAGTGGTCCACCACCAGGGCGACGTTCTGCGCGGTATCGGGCTTGAAGGCGTCGCAGCCGAACGCCTCGCGGCGGTAGTAGGCGGCCTTGGCGAAAAGCGTCGCGTTCTCGCCGCCTCCCGCGCAGTCGTTCTTGGCGCTGGTCGTCGCGTGCGGTTCGTAGCACGACAGCGTCATCTTGAATTGGCCGGGCTTGACGGTCTGCAGGTCCTTGCTGGTGGACAGCGGCTGCGACTCGATGCGGTCGCCTTCCTTGACGCTGTAGTCCTTCTCGCCGACGCACTTGGGCTTGACCACGCGCGCGTTGGGATCGGTCGACACCAGGTTGACGGTCAACTCGACGCCGTTGGGCTCCTTGTCGGTCTCGCCGGGCAGCAGATCGCCGTTGTCGTCGCGCAGCGGCACACCGCACACGCGCGTGATCGCGTTGGTGTTGGGATCGATGAAAGCCGGGAAGGCCGACACCACCTGCACCGTCTGAAATTTCAGGTCATCCAGGGCAAAGCGCGCCGAGTAGTCGCACGATTGCAGGCCGCCGGAGAAGGCGCCCGCGACCGACAGCCACACCAGCGCACCAGCGCCGCTCAAGAGCCCCACTGGAGCCGCGAACCTGGCGCGCTCCGGACGGTCCGCAGCGGGAGCGATCTTGTCTTGCGTTTTCGCCATCTTGCACCTGCCTCCGGCAGCGCCGGTCGCGCCCCGCGCGCGCTGCACCCCTGGCCGGGATGCAAAAACGGGGCGGATGATGTTCCCCGGGCGCAGCACGCAAGTCAAGCCGGTTCGGTAGGCCATTGGGGTCTGGTGACCGGGGCTCGACCGGGCTGCTGGGAAGGAGCGGTTCGGGCGACGCGCGAAAGCCGGGTGCCGTCGCCGCGAGCCATTCGAGCGTGCTTTACACCCCGTCGGGCGCCGACTACTTTGCGCGCCCGGCCAGCGTTGGCCTGCGCACGCCCCGCCCATGACGCCCGACGCCAGTTCCGCTGCCAGCCCGTCCACCGCATCCGGCGCGCCCAAGGACTGGCTGGTCGTGCACGGCGCCGCCCAGCACAATCTGCGCAACGTCCACCTGCGCCTGCCCAAGAACAGGCTGGTGGTGTTCTCCGGCCCGTCGGGGTCGGGCAAGAGTTCGCTGGCCTTCGACACCCTGTACGCCGAGGGCCAGCGCCGCTACGTCGAGTCTCTTTCCGCCTACGCGCGGCAGTTCCTCGGCCAGCTCGACAAGCCCGTGTACGACAAGATCAGCGGCCTGTCGCCGACGATCGCCATCGAGCAGAAGTCGGCCGGCAGCAACCCGCGCAGCACCGTCGGCACCGTCACCGAGATCCACGACTACCTGCGCGTCTTGTGGGCGCGGGTCGGCGTGCAGCATTGCCCGGGCTGCGGCGCGAGCATCGGCGCCCAGGAACCGGCGCAGATCGTCCAGGAGATCCTGCGCTTGCCCGAAGGATGCCGCATCTACGTGTTTGCGCCGCTGTGCCGCCAAAAGAAAGGCACGTTCGCGAGCGAGTTCGCGACGGCGCTCGGCGACGGCTTGGTGCGCGCCCGCGTCGGTGGCGAGGTCGTCGAGATCACGGCCGGCCTCGTGCTCGACAAGAACAAGAAGCACGACATCGACTGGGTCGTCGATCGCGCGACGGTGCGGGCCGACGAGGCGCGCCGACTGACCGACAGCGTCGAGCAAGCGCTCAAGCGCGGGCAGGGCAAATGCATCGTGGCGCTGGCGTCGGCTGACCCGACGGCGCCGTGGCAAGAAAAGTCCTTCAGCGAGGCCAGGTTCTGCGACGCCTGCAACCGCAGCTTCGGCGAACTGTCGCCGCTGTCGTTCAGCTTCAACAGCCCGGTCGGGGCCTGCGAGGCGTGCAAGGGCCTGGGCTTCGCCATGCAGGTCGACCCGGCCCTGGTGGTGCCCGACGCGACCTTGCCGTTGCGGGCGGGGGCGATCGCGCCGTGGAAGGGTGTCGCCGACCTCGGCGGCATGACGTTCAAGATCCTCGATAGCATGTGCCAGGCCAACGGAATTCCTTTTGACCTGCCGTGGCACGAATTGACGGAGGAACACCGCGACAAAGTGCTCTACGGCAGCGAGGGCCGCTACCAGATCAGCTGGCAGGGCCAGCACGGCCAGGGCACCTGGGGCGCGCGCTTCGAGGGCGTCATCCCGCAGTTGCAGCGGCGGTGGAAAGAGACCCAAAGCGATCAACAGCGCGATTTCTACCAGGGCTTCTTCGTGCAGGCCGATTGCCCGGACTGCCACGGCGTGCGCCTGCGCCAAGACAGCCGGGCCGTGCGCGTCGCTGGCGTGACCCTGCCGGAGCTGGGCGGTTGGCCGATCAGCCGGACGCGCGCCTTCCTCGCGGACATGCCGCTGCAGGGCGCGGCCGCGCAGATCGCCTCGGAACTCAAGAAAGAGTTGCTCGCCCGCCTGGGCTTCCTCGAACAGGTCGGCCTGGCGTACCTGACGCTCGACCGCGGCTCGGCGACGTTGTCCGGTGGCGAGGCCCAGCGCATCCGGCTGGCGAGTCAGGTCGGCTCGGAGTTGACCGGCGTGCTCTATATCCTGGACGAACCGTCGATCGGACTGCACTCGCGCGACAGCCGGCGCCTGGTCGAGACCCTGCTGCGCCTGCGCGACCTCGGCAACACGGTCCTGGTGGTCGAGCACGACGAAGACACGCTGCTCGCCGCCGACCATCTGGTCGATTTCGGACCGGGCGCAGGTCGTTTGGGGGGCCACGTCATCGCGCAAGGTACGCCGCAGGAGGTGATGGCCCACGCCGAGTCGCGCACGGGGGGCTACCTGTCGGGGCGCCTGCGGCTGGAGCTGCCCGCCAGGCGCCGCAAGCCCAAGGGTTGGCTCGCGGTGCGCGACGCCCGCAGTCACAATCTGCGCGGTTTGGACGCGCGGATTCCGGTCGGCGTGTTCACGGCGGTGACCGGGGTGTCGGGCGCGGGCAAGTCCACGCTCATCCACGACATCGTGCTGCCGAACGTGCGATCGGCGCTGACCAAATCGCGGTCGGGCTGGTTGCACTGTGCCGGGCTGGACGGCCTGGAACAGTTCGACAAGGTCATCGAGGTCGACCAGCAGCCAATCGGGCGCACGCCGCGCAGCAACCCGGCGACCTATACCAAGGCGTGGGACACGGTTCGGCAGGTGTTCGCCGACCTGCCCGAGAGCAAGACCATGGGCTACGGCCCGGGTCGGTTCAGCTTCAACGTCAAGGGCGGCCGCTGCGAACACTGCTCGGGCGACGGCGTGTTGCAGGTCGAGATGCACTTTCTGGCCGACGTGTACGTGCCCTGCGAGGTTTGCCGCGGCCGCCGCTTCAACGCCGCGACGCTGGCCGTGACCTACAAGGGCAATTCGATCGCCGACGTGCTGGAGATGACCATCGACGAAGCCGCCGATCTTTTCGCGGCCCATCCGGCGATCCTCAAGGTGCTGGGCACGCTGCGGCAGGTTGGCCTGGGCTACATGAGCCTGGGGCAGTCGGCGACCACGCTGTCGGGGGGCGAGGCCCAGCGCGTCAAGCTGTCGCGCGAGCTGGCCCGACCCGGCACCGGCAAGACCCTCTACGTCTTCGACGAACCGACCACGGGCCTGCACTTCGACGACGTGGCCAAGCTGCTCGGCGTGCTACAGCGCCTCGTGGACCGCGGCAACAGTGTGCTGGTCATCGAACACAACCTGGACGTGGTGCTGGCCAGCGACTGGGTGATCGACCTCGGCCCGGAAGGCGGCGGCGGCGGCGGCCAGATCGTCGCAGAGGGCACACCCGAGGCCGTAGCTACCGCCGAAGGCAGCCACACCGGCCGAGCGCTGCGCGATCACCTGTCGCGGATGGGCACGCCGGGGTGATTCGGGACGTGCGGTGAGTCCAGTCGATCAGCCGCGACGCGCCAGGTAGTCGATGAGATCGATCTTGGTGATGATGCCGACGCATTTTCCGCCGGTGACGACCACGGCGACGTTGTCGGCGCTCAGGATCGCGCGCAGTTGGTCGATGCTGCCGTCGGGATCGATGACGCCCTGCAGCGGCTTGACCAACTCGGCGATGGTGTCGGTCCGGCTGTGGGTGCCTTCAACGATCGCGTTGAGCAAGTCGATCTCGTGGACCATGCCCACCGGTTCGCCCGCTTCGGTCACCACCGGCATCTGGCTGATGCCCTCGCGCTTGAGACGGGCGATCGCCTCCTTGACCGATTCGCCGACGACGGCGGTGTGCAAGATGTGGCTCTTGCCGCGCAAGAGATCGCGCACGCTGGCCTGGCGGTGCTCTTCGTCGAAAAAGCCGTTGTCGCGCATCCAGGCGTCATTGAAGAACTTGGACAAGTAGATCGCGCCCGAGTCGGGCAGGATGACGACGATGGTGTGGTGGCGACCGAGTTCGCGCGCCAGCGCCGCCGCGGCGTGGACCGCGCCGCCCGACGATCCGCCGGCAAAGATCCCCTCTTCGCGGGTCAGCCGCCGCGCCATCTGGAAGCACTCGCGGTCGCTGACCTGCATCACGTCGTCGAGCCACTGGAATTCCAGCGCGCCGCACACCATGTCCTCGCCAATGCCCTCGACCTTGTAGGTGTGCGGCTCGCCGTGCGCCTGGGTGTGGAACATGTCGTAGTAGATGGACCCCTCGGGGTCGACGCCGACGGTGCGGATGCGCGGGTTCTTCTCTTTGATGTATTTGGAGGTGCCGCTCATGGTGCCGCCGGTGCCGATGCCGCCGACCAGGTAGCTGAAGTTGCCGGCGGTCTGCTCCCAGATTTCAGGCCCAGTCGATCGGTAGTGCGCTTCGATGTTGAGCTTGTTGTGGTACTGGTTGAGCATGAACGATCCCGGCGTCTCGCGGTGGATGCGCTTGGCCGTCTCGTAGTAGCTGTCGGGGCTGTCGGCGGGGACCGCCGTCGGAGTCACCACCACCTCGGCCCCAAAGGCCTTGAGGCGATTGACCTTCTCTTGGCTCATCTTGTCGGGCATGGTGAAGATGCAGCGGTAGCCCTTGACCGCCGCCGCCATCGCCACGCCCACGCCGGTGTTGCCGCTGGTGTTCTCGACGATGACGCCGCCGGGCTTGAGCACCCCCTGGCGCTCGGCCTCTTCGATGATGTGCAGGGCCATGCGGTCTTTGACCGACGCGCCCGGGTTCATGTACTCCAACTTGGCGAGCACGCGGGCGTCGTGGCGGCCGACCACCTTGTTGAGTTGGACGAGCGGCGTGTCGCCGATGGCATGCAAGATGTTGGTGTAGATGCCGCGCATGTGGTTCTCGGGCGCCAAAGGGGGCGCCGTGGGCGCGGTAGGATCGGGGAAAAGCGGAGGGCGTGCAAGGCCGCGGGCAGGGGGCCTCACACCAGTTTCGTCCGGTGTTCGAGTCCCGTTGCGGCTTTGTCCGTACGACACTCAACCTTTTGAATGTAAGTTCTTTTTAGAGCGGGCAACGGGACTCGAACCAGTTTCGTCCCGTGTTCGAGTCCCGTTGCGGCTTTGTCCGTACGGCACTCAACCTTTTGAATGTAAGTTCTTTTTAGAGCGGGCAACGGGACTCGAACCCGCAACATCCAGCTTGGGAAGCTGACGCTCTACCATTGAGCTACGCCCGCGACAGCCGGCCGGTGACCCAGGCGGCGCGCGGGGCGCAATTTAGGCGCTGGCCTCGCGGGCTGTCAATCTTGCGGCCAAGTGGTCAAAAGAACCAAGGAAACTGCCCGAAGTCCGGGTCGCGCTTCTGCACGAAGGCGTCGCGGCCTTCTCGCGCTTCGTCGGTCATGTAGCCCAGGCGCGTGGCCTCGCCCGCGAAAATCTGCTGGCCGACCAGGCCGTCGTCCAGCAGGTTCATGCCGAACTTGAGCATGCGCATCGCCGTCGGGCTCTTGCTGTTGATGCGCGCCGCCCAGTCCAGGGCCACCGTCTCCAGGTCGGCGTGCGGCACTGCGGCGTTGCACATGCCCATCTCGCACGCCTGCTGCGCAGTGTAGTCCAGGCCCAGAAAGAAGATCTCTCGCGCGCGCTTCTGGCCGCACAGCCGGGCAAGGTAGGCCGATCCGTAGCCGCTATCGAAGCTGGCGACGTCGGGGTCGGTCTGCTTGAAGCGGGCGTGCTCCGCGGACGCCAAGGTCAAGTCGCACACCACGTGCAGGCTGTGGCCGCCGCCGACCGCCCAGCCGGGCACCACCGCGATGACGACCTTGGGCATGAAACGAATCAGGCGCTGCACCTCGAGAATGTGCAACCGGCCCAGCCGCGCGCGCTGGACGGGGTCGTCACTGTCGGCGCCGTACTGGTAGCCGTCCTTGCCGCGCACCCGCTGATCGCCGCCCGCGCAGAACGCCCAGCCGCCGTCTTTTGGCGACGGCCCGTTGCCCGTCAGCAGTACGCAGCCGATGTCCGGGGATTGGCGTGCGTGATCGAGCGCGGTGTACAGCTCGTCCACGGTGTGCGGCCGAAAAGCATTGCGACACTCGGGCCGATGGAACGCCACCCGCACGGTCTTGCCGGCCGGGCCGCTGTCCGTGCAGCGGTGGTAGGTGATGTCGGTGAAGGCAAAACCCTCGACGGCTTGCCATCGGGCCGGGTCGAAAATCGCACTGACCATCGTCTTCCAGTGGCGCCGGCAGGGGCGCGAGCGCGGCAAGTTCAGGCACGCGGCAGGTCCAGGCACGCGGCAGGTCCAGGCACTGTGCGGTGCCAGGCAACGGCCGTTCAGTCGGCGTCGTCCTCTTCGCGCTCGCGCTGCAAATACCGATAGATGGTGCGCACATCCACCCCCAGGTCTTTGGCGGTCTGCGCGCGGTTGTCGCCGTTGATGGCCAGGATCTTGCGGACGTAGCTTGCGGCGAACGTCTCCTTGGCCTCGACCAGCGGTTCGATCTTGCCGGTCTGCAGCGCCCCGAGTTCGAGGTCCTCGGCCGAAATCACCCCGCCGTCGCAAAAGACCAGGGCCTTCTTGATGCGATTCTCCAACTCGCGGATGTTGCCCGGCCACTGGTGCAGTTGCATCGCCCGCACGGCGTCGTCGGCAAACCCGCGCGCGCGCACGTTCATTTCCTCGCTGTAGCGCCGCAAGAAGTAGCGGGCGAGCAGCACGACGTCTTCGCCTCGGTCGCGCAGGGCGGGCAGTTCGAGGCGCACGACGTTGAGCCGGTAGTACAGGTCTTCGCGGAACTTGCCGGCCTTGACCTCCTGGCTGAGGTTGCGGTTGGTGGCGGCGACGACGCGGATGTCGATGTCGCGCGGCGCGTGCTCGCCGACGCGGGTCACCCGGCGGTCTTCGAGCACCCGCAGCAGCTTGACCTGCAGCGCCACCGGCATCTCGCCCACTTCGTCCAGAAACAACGTGCCGCCGTCGGCCGCCGCAAACTTGCCCTCGCGCGTGGCGACAGCCCCGGTGAAGGCGCCGCGCACATGCCCGAAAAGCTCGGACTCCAGCAAGTTCTCAGGGATGGCGCCGCAGTTCAGGGCGACGAACGGCCCGCGCGCCCGCGGCGATCGGCGGTGCAACTCGTTGGCCACCAATTCCTTGCCGGTACCGGTCTCGCCGGTAATCAGCACGTTGATGTCGGTCGCCGCCACCTTGTCGACGCGTTTGAAAAGCTCCTTCATCGAATCGGACGCGCCGATGAGCGACCCGAAATTCATGCGCTCGATCTGCGCGGTCAGACTCTGGTTGGTCAACTGAAGATCCTGGACCACAATGGCGCTCTTGACGGCCATCGCCGCCTGCGCCGCGAACACGGTGGCGACTTCGCGCGACTCTTCGGTGAAAAGGTTCACCACGTTGTCGTTGCCGAGGTAGATGACGCCGAGCAGCTCGCCCTTGGTCTGTAGTGGCGTACACAGCACCGAGCAGATGTGAAAATCCAGCACCGACTGCGCGGCCTTGAATTCGCGGTCGCTGAGGGCATCGGAGACGACGATCGAGTGCCTGGACTGCAACACCCGGTCGACGATCGAATCCGAGATGGCCAGCCCTGCCAACGGCGCCGTCTTGCCCCCTGCCGTGCGCGCCGCCGTGGGCTGGATCTTGCCGTCCTTGAGCAGCAGCACCGCGCCGCGCGCCGCCTGGGTGACGTCGATGATGGTGTCGAGCATGGTTTCGAGCAGCCGGTCGATCTCGTAGGTCTCCGCCAGCGCTTCGGAAAAGCGCGCCAGGCTGCTCAGCAGCCCTGCACCGCCGCCGACGCCCGACCGCACGCCCGAGTCGCGGGTGCGCGGACCGGCATGGAAGCGCAAGCGGACCGTGCCGAAGTCCAAGATGTCGCCCTGCTGCAACTGGTGGCGGTCGGTGCGCCGGCCGTTGACCACGAACTTGTCGCCCACGGACTCGATGACCACCACCCGGCCTTGGACCTGGACGTGGGCGTGGACGTCCATGATGCCGCGGCCGCGCAGGCGCACGTCGCAATTGGCGTCGGTACCGATCGAGAACACGCCCTTGTCGACAGGGTGCGTCGCCTTGATGGTGTCGCCGGGGCCGAGTTCGAAGAACACCATGGGTTGCCTGCAGCGCCTCGCGGGCCAGGGCGGAGCATCGCCCGAGCGCAGCCAAAGCGCAACGCTCGGTGACGGGCGCTGGTCGCGCGTTCCGTCAGTCGGCGGGAGGGGGCGGCCAGGTGGCGCGATGGGTCGTCCACGCGTCCCACACGCCGTAGCCCGCGAGCAACCAGAAAGCGGCCCCGGCGGAAATCTGCCAGGCGTCGTCCTTCCACGGCCGATCGCCGACGCGGCCCGCATCGCGGTTGCGCAGGTACAGCGCCGCAGACAGGCCTCCGAGCAGCGCCTCGCTGCCCAACAGGATCCAGCCCTTGACCGGCTGGCGGTTCGAGAACTGCCCGACGCCGAACGGAAACAGGCTCATGTAGAACGGCGGCGCAACTGCCCTGCGCGCATCCGGGCCGTCGAGGTCAGGGGGAGGCGCCTGGCCCTTGATGACGCCGGTGTCGACCAGCCGCTTTTTGCGGGCCTCGAACTCCTCGATCATCTTGGGAGGGTACTGCGCCGGTTCGAGCCGCGATCCCGGTGCGCGCACCAGCAGGGCCGTGAACTCGTCGGCCGCCGCCTCGCGCTTGCCCTGCCACCAGTAGGCCGCGCCCAGGTATTCGCGGGCCCTGAGTTCGCGGCGCGCATCGAGGCGGGTGGTCGGGTACAGCAGACCCGACAGGCGCTCGATGGCCTTGTCGAATTCGTGGTACTTGAAGTAGTTGACCGCCGTCTCCCACTGCGCTGCGAGGTCGTCGTCCGCTGAGGCCACCTTGTCCACCTCGGCCGGGCTCGGAGAGGGCGGCATCGTCGGCCCGGGCGGCGCACCGCGCGCGGGCCCGGGCAGCGCCGCCGCGCATGCGACGGTGATCGCGACGGTCCACACAAGCACGGGATTTTGCGCGTGTTGCGTCATCCGCGGGGTCGTCGGGGCCGGGCGGGCAGACGCCGCCTTGTGGCGATGCTACGGCAGGCCATCGGGCGTGCCAAGAATCGGCCCACGGCGAACGCAAAACTGGCCGGTACGGCTACCGGTGCTACGCTGCGCCGGCCGCGCGCTCCGCGCCACCGCAGGTTCCGCCTTGAAGGTCACGTTCGTCCGCCACGGCGCCAACCAGTTCACCGGCACGCCGCGGCTGGTCGGCCGCACCGACGTGCCCCTGTCTGAACTGGGCCGGCGCCAGGCCGAGGCGGTGTCCGAGCGGTTGGCCGACCGCCCCTTCGACGCGCTGTGGTCGAGCCCGCTGCAGCGCTGCGCGGACACGGCGCGGGCCATCGCAGCCCGAACGGCGCTGCAGCCGCTTTTCGACGCCCGGCTGCTCGAAGTCGACCTCGGCGCGCTCGAAGGCAAGAGCTTTGGCGAATTGCCAGAGGGCCAAAGGTCTTTTCGCGAGCGCTGGGGCAGGCGCCCGGGCACGACGCGGTTTCCGCAGGGCGAGACCATTGCCGAGTGCGGCGCTCGCGGGTGGAAGGTGCTGGAAGAACTGTACGACCGCCACCCGCAGGGCCACGCCGTGGTGGTGTGCCACATGTTCGCGATCCAGGCGATGCTGGCGCGGATTTTTCAGCTCAAGCCGCACCTGTTTCGCACGTTTGCCATCGACGTCTGCAGCCTGTCGACCGTGGACATGGCCAAGGGCGGATTCCGATTGCTGCAACTGAACGACACCAGCCACCTGGACGCCCTGCCCGCCTCGCCGACGCGGACGCCCGCGGCGCTCCCGGCGCGCACAAAGCTGTAATCACACGACAAATTCCTCAGATGGCCGGCCCTGTGCCGGTCCGGGCGCAAGGGTGACCACGGCCGGTTCGCCATGCTAACGTCCGCGCCCCCGCGGCCGCCCTGGCCGCCGACAGCGACGCCCATGTCCCAGCCCCCGACCGCCCTGCAAGACCGCCTGCCCAAGAACTACGACCACCTGCAGACCGAACCGCGGTGGGTGGCGCAGTGGGAGGCGTGGCGCCTGTACGACCACGACCCGCACAGTCCGGCCGCCCGCGCGGGGCGCACCTTTGCCATCGATACGCCGCCGCCCTACGTCAGCGCCGCGCACCTGCACACCGGCCACGCGATGAGCTACTCGCAGGCCGAGTTCGTGGTGCGTTTCAAGCGCATGCGCGGCTACGAGATCTTCTACCCCATGGGCTTTGACGACAACGGCCTGCCCACCGAGCGCTACGTCGAGCAGAAGTACAAGATCCAAAAGGGCAAGATCACGCGGCAGGAATTCGTCGAACTGTGCCTCAAGGAGACCCGGTCAGGCGCCGAGGTCTACGAGACGTTGTGGCGGGCGCTCGGTTTGTCGATCGACTGGCGCATGACCTACTCGACCATCCAGCCGCGCGCCGTGCGCCACGCCCAGGCAAGTTTCCTGGATCTGGTGCGCCAGGGCCGGTTGGAGCGCCGCGCCGACCCGATCCTGTGGTGTCCGGCGTGCAGCACGGCGCTGGCCCAGGCCGACGTCGAAGCCGGCGACGAGCAGAATCGGCCCATGCATGCGGTGCGGTTCGACGTGGACGCGCCGACCGCCCCACCAGACTCGCCCGCCCACGGCGTCATCGAGACCACGCGGCCGGAGCTGGTGCCGGCATGCGTGGCCCTGGCGTGCCATCCCGAAGACCAAAGGTTCGCCGCGCTGCGCGGTCTGCGCTTTGCTGTGCCGCTGACGAATCTGCGGTTCCGGGCGACCGATGCACCTGATGCGCAGGGCCAGAGTGCGCGCACGGGCGAGGTCTCGGGTGGGCCTTTCCGCACGATTCCATTGGTCTTTGACGACAGCGTGGACCCGGCGTTCGGCACGGGCCTGATGATGGTCTGCACGTTCGGCGACCCCGAGGACATCGCCAAGTGGCGAAAGCACGGCTTGGACACGGTGATGATCCTCGACCCGGCAGGGCGCATGGTCACGCCCGACCTGCCCGACCTGGAGGGCAAGCGCGTCCACGTCGCGGCCAAGGGTTCGGCGGTGTACAGCGAAGCGCGAGCGGCGGCGGTGGAGCTGCTGCGCGCCCACGGGCACCTGCTGGGCGTGCGCGACAACACATCGCGGGCCAGCCTGCACGAGCGCTGCGGCACGCCGGTCGAAATCCAGGTGGCGCCGCAGTGGTTCATCCGGTTGCTCGACCTCAAGGACGCGCTTTTGGAGCGCGGCCGGCAACTGACCTGGCACCCGGAGTTCATGCGCGAGCGCTACGATCAGTGGGTGCAGAACCTGCGCTGGGACTGGAACATCTCGCGCCAGCGCTTCTACGGCGTGCCCTTTCCGGTGTGGTTCTGCAGCGATTGCCAGGCGCCCAACTACGCGACCACCGACGAACTGCCGGTGGACCCGCTGATGACCCCCTGCCCGCGGCCGTGTGGGTCGTGCGGCGGTGCCTCGCTGCACGCCGAACCCGACGTGATGGACACCTGGATGACGTCGAGCCTGACGCCGATGATCAACGCCAACTGGGCGATGTGGGGCGACCAGCAATCCGACGCCACGCCAGTGGCCGACCGCGCGCGACCGTCACTGTACCCCGCCGGCCTGCGGGTGCAGGCCCACGAAATCATCCGCACCTGGCTTTTCTACACCGTGGCCAAGGCGCACCTGCACACCCACAGCCTGCCGTGGAACGCGGTGATGATCTCCGGCTGGGGCCTGGACCGCCACGGCAAGAAGATGAGCAAGCGCGCCGGCAACTTCGTGGACCCGGCCGAAGTGGTGGCGAAGTACGGCGCCGACAGCCTGCGCTACTGGGCGGCTGGCGCCACGCTCGGCAACGACCTGCGCTACCTTGAAGACGACGTCAAAGGCGGCAAGCGCCTGCTGACCAAGCTGTGGAACTCGACGCGCTTTGCGCTCTTGTACCTTGATGCCTGGGCGCCGGGCCAGGTAGCGGAGGCTCCGACCGCCGCCGACCGCTGGATTCGCGCCCGGGCCGTCGCGACGGTCGGCGAGGCCACGGCGGCCTTCGAGGCGTGCGAGTACAACCGCGCGGTCCGGGCGGCCGAGGCGTTCTTCTGGGCCGACTGGTGCGACAACTACCTGGAGATCATCAAGGACCGCTTCCGGCCCGGCACGCAATTCTCACCGGGTCAGGTGGAGGCCGCGCGGCAGACGCTGCTGCACGGCACCTACGCGCTGCTGCGGCTTTTTGCGCCGATCGTGCCGTTCGTGACCGAAGAACTGTACCAGTTGGCGTGCAGGCCCTTGCTGGGCGCGGACGCGCCCGTGTCGGTCCACGTCGCGCCTTGGCCGCACGACGAGACCGCTTGCCGCGTCACCGTCTTTGGGGGTGAGGCCGCGCAGGACGACTTGGACGCGGGCGCCTTGCTGGTGGCGCTCATCGCTGGGGTGCGCAGTTGCCGGACCCAACTCAAGATCGGTGGCGGTCGGCCGCTGTCGACCCTGCATCTGGCGGCCGACGAACGGACGTGGGCACGGGTGCAAAGCGTGCTGGACGACCTGCTCGCAGCGTCGCGCGCCTCCGGGTTCGATCGCGCGTTGCCATCCGACGCCGCGGCGGTCTCGGCCGGGGACACCGGTGTCGAGGTCGCGATCACACCGGCAGCCGAAGAATCCGCGGCAAGCTGAGGAGTGCTATTTGGTGCAGTCGGTGACGCCGACCTGGCCGGCCGCGTCGTTCAACACCTTGGCCGAAATCTCGGTCACCGAAGCCTTGCCGCCCTTGTTGAGCAGCATCACGTAGAGCTTGCCGCCCGGGTTGAGGCAGTTGCCGGTGAGGGTGGCGACCTGCGCGCCGCCGCCGCCATTGGCCCCGGCGACTTTGGCCGTCACGATCGCCGATCCGCCGTCGAAAAGGTTGATCTGGGCGGGTTTGCCCTTGTTCAGCCCCAACCCGACGTCGGGCGCCGCGCCGCCGCCGAATCCGCCGAAGCCGCCCCCGGCCGATTCCGCTTTCCAACGAATCTGCAGGACCTTTGCTCCTGCGGGCACGTCGACGAAGAACTGCACGTAGCCGGGCACGCCGTCGGGCAGCTTGAGGTTGGGGCCGGTCTGGTCCTTGCTCTCGATGGCGTAGGGCACCTTGTCGGCGCTTTTGGACACCTCGAAATCGACCAGTTTCTTGGCGCGCACGCAGCCGAGCATACCGTGGTCGGTCAGGGCCTCCTTGGTCTTGGCGCCGGCGTCCTCGCTGGCCTTCTTGGCCTCGGCGACGATGAGTTTGGCCGCGGCCTCCATGTTGGTCTGCATCGAGAACTGTTGCAGCGCCTTGAGGATGATGCCGTCGGCCACGTCGGCGCCCAACTGGTTGCGCAGGGTCCACATCGCGCTGCCAATGATCTTGCCGTCGGCGTGGATCTCCGTGTACAGGTCGTCGGGGCATTTGCGCGGCAACGACAGGTCGCGCTTGAGGTGCTCGCCGGCAAACCCGAGGGCGTAGGGGCCGATGATCGGCGAGTTGCGCAAGCTGGCCGAAAAATAGTCGGCGAAGCCCTCGTTCATCGCCCCCGGCAGGTTGTCGAGGCCGTAGGGGTCCACGAGCACGCCCAGCAGCCGGGTGGTGCCGATCATGGCGTGGGTGTACTCGTGATAGATGACCGAGGCGTCGTAGGAAAAATCGGTGTCCTGGTACTGGCCGAACACGATGGCGCCCTTGTCGCGCGGTGGCAGGTTGAACTGGGCAAAGGCCTCCTTGGGCATGAACGCGGCGTTGGGAAAGCCCTGCCAGCCGCCGAGCATCGGCACGTGGATGTTGACGTTGACGAGCGCATACAGCGGGAAGTCCAGCGCGTCCAGACCAAACTTGTCCTTGAAGTACGCATGCATCACGTTGACGTGGTGATACATCATCACTTCGGCGAAGGCGTCGCTGTTGTCCTTGTCGAGCGCGGGCGGCACCACGTGCAGATAGCTGCCGTCGGCGCCGGGCTGCACGGTCTGAACCTCCTTGCACAAGCTGCCGATCTGGAAGCCACCGCGCTTGATCGCCTCGCCGCCCGGTTCGGGCAGGCAGTTGCGCACCTCGACAAAGGCGCCAGTCAGCTTGCCGCTGGGGTCGGTGGGCGTCGCGAGCGTGACCAGGCTCGTCGTCTTCTGGTCAGTCAGCGGGTCGGCGACATAGACCTTGGCATGGTTGAACACGTCGGGGCCGGCAACATCGGCTTGCGCGTCGGCCGCGCGGACAGCACCGTCCAACGGCACGACGCCATCGGCCGCCGCATCGGCAGCGCCGGCTGCCGGTGCTTTGGCCGGTTCAGCGCCACAGGCGAAAAGGGTAGACACCATCGCCATTTGGGCGGCGTGTCGGGCGATCGATCGGTCCATGGGGCCTCAAGAAGGTGCGTGCGAGTCGGCCGCCGCCAGGATCAGTCGATCGCCACGGGCGACGAGCGCAGCGCTGCGCCGCTCCAGGCATCGACCAGGACTGCCGTGCGCTGCAGTGGCCCGCGAACGCGGACGTCGACCACCCACACCGCCGTGGCGCCGGCCAGGTCGGCAAGGACCGCCAGGCGGGCCGGCGTAGCGCGGGCGAGCGCGGCGCAGGACACCGCGCCTTCACACATCCCCACGGCTTGCAGGGCGCGGGCGGCCGCTGCCTGATCGCTGACCTGCGCGGCGTGCAGGTCGGCGACGGGCAACAGGTCCGAGGCCACCGACACCACCAGCCGCGCGCCGCGATCCAGGGTCACGGTGAGGCGGCGATCGACCACCGGCACCGCGCGCCCGCCGACCAGCGCCGCGAGGCCCACGTGCACGGTGTGGCGGTCCCGACTCGGCTGGCTGTCGATGGCGTGCAGGTGCCGAGCGGGCACGCCCCACAGGGCCGCGTGGTCGCGGGCGAACTGCACGGCCGCCGCCGTGGGATCCGATCCAGGCGCCGCAACGCGCAGGCCGAGCACCAGGGCCGGCCCCGGAAGGGTCGGCTGCCACACGGCTTGCGCATCTGGGTTCTGCCGCCGCAGTTCGGCCAGTGCCCGCTCCGCCGCGCCGCGCGCCCGGTCGAAAGATCGATTGCTCCGATCCGCCGCGTGCGCTGGGACGGCTGCGGCGAGCAGCAGGGCCACCGAAAGAATCCATCGTCTCTTCGCCATGTTGGCCTGCAACCCCAGGGCGCGGGGCGCGGCAGTGTAGGGATGGGCCCCCGGAACGGTCAAGCGAAAGCGGCGCCACGGCGGTCGAGGTGGCACCGGATCTTGCGCAAACCCGCGCATTGACACGCAAGGCCAGCATTGGCTACCCTACTCGGCCCTCGCCGGGCTGCATGCCCGGCCCGACCGTCCGCCGCTGTGGCGAGCCGGTCCCCTGCAATCGTGGCCTGCGTTGTGACCCGCCGCACGAATCATCGCCCCGCATGGGCGTCGCGCGGCTGGCTAGGTGCCGGATCTTCCCCAAACGTGCCAGGCCGCTGGACCAGGAGCGAATCCAAGATGAAGCGTGTTCTTTCCCTTACCTTCGCATCTGCGGTCGCGACCGCACTGATCGCCGCGGGCTGCGGCACCGACTCTGGTTCGAGCGGCGGCGGCGGCGGCGCTGCGGACGCGAGCAGCGACTCTGCTTCGGCCGGAGCCACCAAAGACGGAGCCGCCACGGACGGAGCGGGAGGCGGCAAGGTTGATGCCGTGGCCGGCGACGCCACAGCTACCACCGACGCCAAGACCCCGTGCGGCGGCCCCTGCAAGGCCGACGAGACCTGCGACACCGCCACCGACAAATGCGTGGCCAAGCCCAAGGTCGGCTGCGACCCGGCGTGCAAGGCCGGTGAGTACTGCGATCTGGCCGAGAAGAAGTGCAAGACCCAGACCTGCAAGTTCCCCGAGAAGTGGGGCCCGACCGTGCAGAAGGTGTCGATGCTCAAGTTGCCGGCCGGTTCGGTCGGCTGTGACCTCGACGGCGACGGCAAGCCCAACAACGCGCTGTCGGCGGCACTGGCCGCGTTCCTCACCCAAGCCAACGGACCGCTGGAAAAGAGCGTCAAGGACGGCACCATCGTCATCGCCATGGAGTCCAGCAACTACAAGAATGACGGCACGGAATTCGGCCTGAACATGCTCATCGGCGACGTCGAGGAGTCGAACAAGACCTGCGACCTGGTCAGCGCGACCGCCAACTGCAAGTACACCGTCAAGCCCGATAGCTACGACCCCAAGGCCACCACTCCGGCATGCCCGCCCGTCATCTCGTTCCCGAACATGAAGAACAAGGACGGCCAACTGTCGGGCGGCGGACCCAAGCAAATCTTCCAGTTCACGCTGCCCATCACCACCTTCGCGCTGACGCTCAAGATCACCCAGGCGCAGTTGCAGGGCGAGGTGGCTGGCACCGCCACCTGGGACAACACCAAGAAGGGGCTGATTTGCGGCGCCCTGGCCAAGAAGGACATCGAGGAAGCCATCGACGCCGTGCCCGACGAGCAGTTCGCATCGCTCGGAGGCAAGGGGGTCATCAAGGGCATGATCGGCTCCATGCTCAAGACGGACATCGACGCCGACGGCGATGGCTTCAAGGAATCGGCCTCGGTCGCCATCCAGTGGGAGTCGGTCAAGGGCCAGGTCACCGGGCTGACCCCGCCCAAGAAGTAGTGCCCCGGGCGGCCGGCCTCTGACCGGCTGCAGGGTTGCCGCCGCGGCGGCTATCGGACCAGCGTCCGGTGGCCGCCGTTGGCGTTTTTGGGGGGCGACGGCGGGCGCAGCCGACGCGCGTTTTGCCCGTTGCAAGCCCCGGGAACGTGCGCTAGTATCGGGCGCCGCGGATTCCGCTGGGGCAAGCACACGCCGCGGCGGCACCCCATCCGCGCAGCCGCCGGTTCGCGGCACGCCAACGTGCGTGGCGCCAGCCGGGTCGGTCAGGGCGCTGGCAGCGGCGCCCTTGGTCCGACTTGGGCGACCGCCTCGCTGCCCGTGACGCTGCTGCCCGACCGCGCCGCGTCCAGCGCCCGGTTGGAGAGGTCCGCGCGCACCCGCGGTGGGTGCCGAAATCCAGTCCCCGCGTTCGTCCCTCGTCTTTCGTGGAGCGTTTTCATGAGCTTTTACATTCAGCGCGACGGCCAGCCCAAGGAATTCTCCATCGAGGCGCTCGTCGACATGGTCAAGAACGGCAGCCTGCGCTCCGACGAATTCGTCTTCGACGGCCGCATGCAGAAGTGGGTCGGCGCCACGCAGGTGGCGGAACTCTCCGATGCGTGGCAAGCGGCCAAGTCGGGCGGCGGCGGTTCGGCCAAAGGTGCCGCCACGCCTGCCGCGACTCCGGCGATGGCCCCGGTCGGCGGCACCGACAAGAAGCGCTCCAAGAAGTTCAGCGAGACCTCTTGGTTCATGTCGGCGGTGACCTATGAAGAGGGTGGCCTGACGCCGAGCGAACTCGCGCCGATGGAAGCCGGCGACAAGTTCGAGAACCTTCCGCCGGTGCCGGACGAGTTGCGCAAGAAGTTCTCGCTGTCGGTCGCCGACATCGACGACAAGCCGGCCGGCAAGAAGAAGTAGCCGGCTCGTGATCTCTCGCGCCGCCCCCCGCCCACGGTCGTCCAAGAAACCATCGGCGGGTCGCGCAGTTCGTGACAGACCCCGCCAGGACCGCCCCCTGAAAATCGGCGACGATCACGGCCACCGCAGCACCCCGCCCTGGGGTTCGGCAGCGTCGATGCCGTGCGCGGGAGGCGTGCCATGACCGCGCGCCCGCTTCCAGGAACTGACCTTGCGCTGACGCCGGTCGGCCTGGGGTGCTGGGCGCTCGGGGGCCTTTGGTGGGGCAAGCCGGTCGACGAGGCCACCGCGATCGACACGGTGTGCGCGGCGATCGACTGTGGCATCAACTGGGTGGACACGGCTCCGCTCTATGGCCATGGCCGGGCCGACGAATTGCTGGTGCGAGCGCTGGGTCGGCGTTTGCGCGACATCGTGGTGGCGACCAAGGTCGGCGTGCGTTGGGACGGTTCCGGCGCCCATGCCCGCAGCGACCTGCGTCCTGCCTACGTGGTGGCCGACGTCGAGGCGAGTTTGCGCCGCCTGAACCTGGATCGCATCGACCTGCTGCAAGTGCATTGGCCCTGCGAGTCGGGCACGCCGATCGCCGACACGGTGGCCGCGCTGGTGCAAATGCAGGCGGCGGGCAAGGTCCGCCATTTCGGCGTGTGCAACTACGATGCGCCCGGCCTGTGCGATGTGGCCGCGGCCGGGCCGGTGGCCGTGCTGCAAACACCGTACTCGCTGCTGCGGCGGGAGTTCGAGGGCGCACTGCTGGCGAGCACCCGCGCGTTGCCGGGGCGCTCCGACCCGCTGGGCGTGGTCGTGTACGAGCCCTTGTGCCGGGGGTTGCTGACGGGAAAGTTCAACGCCACCGCGCGCTTTGGCGACGACGACTTGCGGGCGCGCGACGACCGTTTCGCCGGGCCGCGGTTCCTGCGCGCCCTGACGGTGACCAGCCGATTGCAGTTGGTGGCCAGGCGGTTGGGGGTGCCGGTCGCGGCGCTCGCCATCGCGTGGACGGCGCGGCGGCCGGGCATCACCGCGGCGATCGCGGGAGCCAAGTCGCGCGATCAGGTGGCCTGCAACGCCCAGGCGATGGCGCTGTGCGACCGCGACGATCTGCCGTGGGCCGAGATCGATCGCATCGCCGACAGCTACCGCGGCTGAACAGACCTGGCCCCGCAGGGCCGGTGGCGACGCAAGTGCGGGCATAGCGCGCGCCGGCCGAACCCCAATGCTGCCGGATCAGAACGCCGCCGGGCCAGAACGCCGCCGGGCCAGCACGCGGAAGGGTCACTGCGCCGCGGGCGCCCGCGGGTTCCAGCCCTGGTGCAAGTTCTCTACCTTGCCGCTGAAGGTGGCATAGAGCACGCAGCCGCCGACGGTCCGCGGTTCGCTGTGCGTGCCGGGCGGCAGATGGATGAACCCGCCGCGCGCGACGGTCTGACCGTCCCACACCACCTCGCCGTCGACGACCAGCACATCCAAACCGCCGTGGGCGATGTGCCGCGGATAGACCGAGTTCGGCGTCATGTGGATGAGCACGGCGCCCTGGCCCGTGTCGGGGTCGAAGCGCAGGCTCTTGAACGAGATGCCCGGCGTAGGCGCGCATTGCCACGGCAGGTCCTCGGTGTGGGCGGTGTAGTACTGGTGCGCGGTGTAGGTGGCCATGCTGCGATGCTAGCCCTGCGGCGGCGACGTGTCCACGGCCAGCGGGACCTCGCGGCCGATCGCCGTGAACATCGCGCTGTTGCCGTCGAGGACCACGTACAGCGTGCCAGCAGCATGCGAATCCACGCGCAGGGCGGCGCCCTCGGCGTGGACCCGGTCGTAGCGGCTCGTCAAGAACTCGCGCACCACCAGACCACCCGGAGCCAGGTGATCGAGGGTACACTGCGCGACCAAGCCGCCCTGGTAGATCCGCACGCATCCGCGCGGCACCCGGAAGCCTCCGAGCAGACCGGGATCCTCGCACAGCAGGCCGCCGTGACAGTCCTCGGCCTCACCGACCAGCGGCGACGGCGGAGCAAGAACGGCAGGCGGGGGAGCGACGAGCCGCGGCGGCGGATCCGCACATGCGGCGCCCGCCACCCAGACCAGGATCGTCAGTCGACCAGCAGGTCCCATCCGGTCACAACGGCGGCGGTGCGCGGTGACGGCAGTTCCTGCGACACCGTGCCGACCGCGGGTTTGGTGCCGGCGAGCGGCGTCTGGTTGGCGCTCTGTTTGGTGGCGTTGCCCGAGGCGATCGACACTTCGTAGCGCGGCTTGCTGCCGCCGATGGCCGGGTTGGTGGCGTTGTTGAGCTTGGACACGCAACTGAAGTCGGTCGGGTTGCAATTGCCGCGGCACGCCGGCACCGCCTGCACGTCGACCGGGCTCGGCTTGTCGGTGCCGACCTCCACGTAGTCCAGGTTGGCCGACGGCGCCTTGTTGATCGGATTCTCGAAGACGCCCTGCAGGTCCTCCGGGTCGCTCGGAAACTGCGGCCGGTCGAACCGGGCACCCCACAAGCGCGCGACGCCGACCTCGCACGAACCGGCCGCCGTGATCTGGAACGACGCCCAATAGGCGTTGAGCGCAAAGACCAACGGCGGACCGACGAAGCGTTCGAGCGGACTGAGGCGCTTGAGCCAGTTGCGTGTGGCGATGGCCTTGGGCCCGCCGCCCTGGACTTGGAAGGTCTCGTTGAGCGAATACACCAGTTGCAGCCGGGTGGAGGTCGACGCCGTGCCGCTCGACCCCGTGCCATACACCACGACCAGGTCACTGCGCACCGCAGACTTGGCGTTGGGCACGCTCGAGGCGAGGCTCGGTGGGCTCAAGATGGGCACGCGATCGGCCCTGGTGATGGACTTGACCAGCGCGACCGGTACATCGGGGCCACCGTAGGCGTCGTGGAAGAAGCTGAGCTTCCACTTGAGGGGGTCGCTGTCCGAGAGGTCCAGCCGCCACAGCATCCCCTTGGAATCGCCAAGGAAACACCGGGTCGAAATCTGCCCTGCGGCGTTGTTGTGGCAGGCGGGGTCGACGAAGAAGTAGCCGAGGTCCGTCGCAGGCGCGGTCACGGTCACCGGCAGGTTGAAAAGGTCCAGGTCGGCGGTCAAGAACTTGCGGACCACGGTGCCGGTCTCCAGTTCGACCACCAGCACGCCGCGCGCCCCGGCCCCCTCAACCCCCTGGTTGGCGACGCTGGCCATCGCCGGCGGCATGCCGAGCGGCAGGATGACCACGGCGTGCTGGGCTGCGACCTCGCTTGGCCGCTTGTAGAAAAGCGTGGCGAACGTCGGCTTTGCCACCGACCTGCCGAGATCCTGCACGGTGTTGGCGACCGGCGGCGTGCACACCGGCCCCGGCACCCCCGCAACGGTGATCGCGGGCCCCCAGCAGTGGCGGTCGGGCGACAACTCCCACAACAGCCGTGGATCTTCGGGGCTGGTGACGTCGAGCGCGAAATAGCCCGATCCCGCCTCGCCGGCGCCCACCACCACCACGGCCCGCCAGCGCTGGGCCGCCTGCGCGTCGCTGTCGGTGCTGAAGCGATGCAACTGCACGTGGCCGGTCGTCACCGAACCGCCCAGGTACGAGGCCTCGGCAGTGCTGACGAGCTTGAGCGAGGCCAGCCGCGACAGGGTGAAGCGCGGCAACCACGCCCACAACTCATCGCCGTTGCTCAGCGTGTCCTTGGTGGTGATCTTGCTGTTGCGATCGGTGCGGAAGGCGTGCAGCAGCCCGTCGTGGGTGGCAGCGAAAAGCATCGTCGGCCGGCCCGCTGACCCCGGCGGGTTGAGCAGGCTCAGGTTGCCATTGCTCGGTACGGTCGCCTTGGCGTAGGACTGAAAGCTGGGCTCGCGGACGCCCATGCGCTCGGCGGGTTCGAGCACGGCAGGCTGCGATTTGCTGGGCGCGCCGAGCGGCACGGTCTCGCGGCACGTGCCTTTGGCACCCTTGAGCAGGTTGAGCACGTCGTCGCGGTAGGCATTGCGCTGCAGTGGGACCGCCATGTCGTATGACCCCGAGGTGACGCAATCGCCGATGGCACTCAACACCAGCTTGGGCTGAGCGCCGACGGTGCCAATGCCCAGGTCTGCCGGCAGGACGTTGCTGCTGTTGATGTCCAGTCGGCCGCCGGCCTTGTGGGTGTACAGCCGCCGCGCCGGGCCGCGGCTGAGCAGGCGGCCGCCGAAATCGACCACGTTGCACACCTGGCCGCGGGTGGGGTCGGCAGGGTTCTTGCAGGTCGAATCGCAGGAGAAGATCCGCTGCTCCAGCGTGCCGCCGCTGCGCAAGGGCTGGCTGATGTTGAAGGCCGACAACCCCTGAAAGGTGTGCTGGACGTCGCCGATGGCGCCGGTCGACAGCGTGGACAGCGGATAGGTGTTGGCCTGGATGTCGACGTTGACCGAGCCGATGGCGCCGGCCAGCGCCTTGACCACCTCGCCCGGCGTCGACTGCACGATCGCCTTGCCCGTGCCGCCCGCCGCGGCGAGGTCGTTCAAGAACTGCAGGTCCGCAGCCGCGGGCCCATTGGCACCGGCCGCCGGGTGGCCGACCGCGACCACGAACACCTTGACCTTGGCCGAGAAAAGCTTGGCCGCGATGCTCACCGCCAGTTCGCGACCGGTGCCGGTGCCGTCGTGAAAGTTGGCGCCGCCGTCGCTCAAGACCACGACAATCTTGGTCCGGCAGGCCGCGTACGGGTCGCCGTTGAGCGGGTCCTGGGTCAGCGTCTTGAAGTGCGGGTCCATGTAGGTGCCGGGACCGACGTACTGAAAGACGTCCTCGAGCTGGGCGCCGAGCGTCGAGGGCCCGTTGGGCACGTAGTTCTGCAGCGCGGTGTTGATGGCGTTGTAGGTCGAGGTCCGCGCCGCCAGGGTCTCTGGCCGGGTGATGGGCACACTGTAGGTGCTGGCCGCAAACGGATCCATCATGCCGTGGTTGATGGTGCCCCAGTACGAGGTCATGCTGGCGCCGAACGAAAAGCCGGCCGCCGCGGTGGTGCCTTGGTTCAGCACGGTGTCGCTGAGCAAGAGCGCAAACTTGGCCGACGGGCCGAACACGTCGATCAGGCCGTCGCGGCCAAAGGGCGTGTTGACGAAAACGCCGAGGTCGTTGATGCCGCTGGCGGTGGCGTGCGTAGCCGGCCCCTCGGACGGGCATTTGCTGCCATTGGTCAGCACCAGGGTCGGCTGCGGCGCAAAGGCCGAACCGAAGAAGTTGAAGTTGCCGGTGTTGGGGTTCGACGACGCACTGGCGGCATTGCAACTGGTCGGATAGGTGGCGGCGGCCGGCACCACCGACAACCACGCATTGACCTGCCCGGCCTTCTTGCGCGCCACCAGTGCGGAAAGGCCGGCCGCGTTCAGGCCGAAGGTGAGTTTGGCGTTGGCTGCCAATGGCGAAATCGTCACCGGGTCGCTGACCACCATGCGGGATGGACCGGCCGCGAGACATCGATAATTGCTGATGCTCGACACCGGGTTCTGGTCCACCAGCGTCAGCACAACCGTCGGGGCCTTGGCTGGATTGACGACCACCTGTCGTACCTGCATGGCCACGGTCATCGCCGGCCAGTCCGGATTCGGTGCGGGCAACTGGCTGAAGGTCAACTGCAGTGTCGGAAACTGGAACGCGGCGCCGTTGGAGCCCTCGGCATAGGTCAAGGTGGTGATCTTGGTCGCACTGGTCACCGTGAATGCCGTGGTTGTGTTGAAGGCCGGCGCCGTGAAGTTGCTGCCGACGATCATGGGCAGGCCGGTGATGCACTTCTGAGCGCCCACCGGCGGCACCGGCGGCACCAACTCCTCGCTGGTCTTGGGCAGGTTGCTGTGCGCGCACTTGTAGTTCAGGAACGTGCCGCTGATGACCTCGCGCGCCGCGATCCAGCGCGACCGTTGGTCGGCAGCCGTGCCGCAGGTGGCCGGCGAGTTGTCGTACAGGCGGTGCTGCATCGACGCCGACCCGTCGACCACCAGCAGCACTTCGGGCAGGGCGACGTTGGCGGCGTGGGCGCACACCGCGCTCAATGCGCACGACGCCGCAGCGACGCAGACCACGACCGACCGCGCCCACCCGGGCGGGGCCATCGGACGAGCGGATCGCGCGGGGGTCATCGCGGTCCTCCTGGCAAGCGGGGTTTCAGTGCGCGCATGGCACCGGTCCCACGGTCATCGACGACTGCAACTGGCTCTGGCCGGCGGCCAGCGACTCCTGCAGGTTCTTGGGCGACGCCGCGCCGAGCTTGGCGGTCGTCACCATCTGATAGGTCCGAAAGCAGTACCGCCCGGCGTCGTAGCCCGGCACTGCGGCCGCCGCGTCGCTGCCCTGCACGGCGGTGTCGAACGTCACGTTGCCGACCGCCGCGAGTTCGGCGCCAAACGACCCGTCTTTGGCGGCAAGGTTGAGCACGGTGTCGCCAACGTCGGTCAGCGTCAGGGTCTTGTTGGTCTTGGCGTTGACGTAGTCGCCAAAACCGGCCTGCATCTGGGTCGCCAGCGACAGCACGCTGATGGTGCCGGCTTCGCTGACCCGGTACGAGGCCCGCGCGACACGCTCGGCCCCGCCTTCGCGCAGATCCATGGCGGTGCGCAGGGCGGCGGCGCTGCCGAACATGGCGAGCATGCCGATCATCAACAACGCCATGATGAGCACCATGCCGGACTTGGCGGCTGGAGCACGTGCGCGGTCGTTGGTGGGCTCAGGTATCAAGGCGGTCTGCTCCTAGAGGTTGCGCGAAACCAGGGTCGGAAACGCCACCCGCGACGCGACCGAAATGACCGGGTGGCTGCCGTCGTTTTCGTTGGGCAGCAACCACGTCTGCAGCGGCTGCCAGGCGACCTCGCGCGGCCGGTGGACCAATTGTTTGCGCGGCCAGGTGGTGCGCACGCTCAGCTTGACGGTCAGGAAACGCAGGGCCTCGGGCATCGCAGACGCCGCCTGGTTGCCGAGCGCGCCGCCGCCACCGGGCAGGAACACCTCGTCGGCCAGACGCTTGACGTCGATCTTGACCTTGTCCTGGGTGCGATCGGCGTCGAAGCCGATGTCGTAGATCTGCAAATCCACGGCGTTTTCGACAAGCACAAGTTGGTTGCGCAGGGTCGTGCCGTCGGTCTGCATCCGCTCGCGGACCAGCAGGCTCTGCAGCGGCTTGCCGCCGACGTCGGTGGGCGCGCCAGGGCGCAGGTCGCCGATGACGCGGTAGCGCACGAAGTTCTGCACGTCGACGTTGTAGTTGATGCCCAGGCCGGTGTAGCCGCAATTGTTGCCGGTCGAGACCCGCGGAATCGTGCCCAACACGGTGATGGACCGCGAACCCTGGTTGCCGGACGCGATCGGGAAGAACATCTGTTGGCCATCGGCCCCGCTGATGCGCACGAAGCGGTCGGTGGTGAAGACCTCGTCCCACGCCGCCTGGGTCCCGGGCAGGTTGCCGTCGTCGTACAGCGTGACCACCGACCCTTCGATGGCAGCGGTGCGGTAGCGGGCCTTGATGTCCAGGCTGCCAAAAAGCGTGAGCGAGGTGGGCACCACGTTCGGATTGAGGCCGTCGGCCGCGACATGGCCGTTGGTGGTGTCGACCGTCAGGGCGCGAAGCTGCGCGGTCGGCTTGACGCACACAGTCGGGTCCGCCGTGCTGTTGGGCGTGGTGTTCGAGCCGAGCGAAGTCAGGTCGGTGCGCAGGTGGTCCAGGCCAAAGCGCGCCTCGCGGTTGAGCACGATGAGCTCGTTCTGTTCCTGCATCAGCTCGCTTTGGCGCACGAAAAGCGTGGTGATGGCCATAAAGATGATCGTCGCCAACGCCATCGACATCAGCAGTTCGACCAGGTTGAAACCCGGCCGACTGGCCCGCGGGGCTGCGCATCGCCTATTGCGCGTACACATTGCGCATCACCAAGGCGGGAAGCGTGACGGACCCGACGTAGCCGATATCGCCGGGGTTGGTGATCATCGAGACGGGACACTGCTTGTAAGCGTCGACCGGCGCGTTGGCCCGCGCCCAACTGACGCGGACTTCAGCGCGCATGACGTCGGACGACACCCAGGTCAGCCGATAGTGCACGCAGAACCGTTGCCCGCGGTCGTTGGGCACCTCCTGCAGGGCGCCCTGGTCGTAGGTCTGGTCGGCGCCCAACTGTCCGACGCGGCGGTCGTTGGCCAACGGCGCGCCCGGCCCATTGAGCCACGGCGTGCCGGCGCCGACGGTGGCGGGCGTGCTGATCTTGTTGAGGTAGCGAGAGATCGGCGCCGGAGCGTCGTCCTTCCACATCACCGCTTCGGCCTGCATGGTGGCGAGCACGTGCTCGGCGAGTTGCCCGGCGATCTGCGCGTCGCGGCGCTCGGTGTTGCCGCGGGCGGCCTCAACGGCGAGGTTGAGCGTGGCGTAAAGCCCGATCATGGCCACCGCACCGCCGACAAGCACCTCGACCAGGGTGAACCCGCGCGCGGCGCAGCGTCCCATGGCGGCTGGATTCATGGTCCACCGCCTTTGCCGCTGCCTTGCAGCAGGGCCGTCGGCCGGCCGTACACCACGCGCGCGGACCCGTTGTAGCCGATCTGCACCTGCAGGGGCGTGCCCATCAGGCTGGTGCCGTCGATGCGCTGCAGCTCGACTACAATGTCGCCATTGCCGAGCACGCTGCCGGTCGGCGCAGAGAACGGCCGGCCGTTGTCGGCGCGGATCACGCGGCCATCGGGCTTGAAGCACGGAAACGCCGCGGCATTGGTCACGTCGCTCGGCGCGATCCTGGTGATCAGGATGGCGGGGCTGTTGGTCAGGTTGTTCGGTCCCATGTCGACGTCGCGCACGACCACGCCGCCGGACAGGCTCGCGCAGGCGGCACCCGTGCCTTGCACGACGCTGAACACGTAGCGCCCGCCCGCCTTGGGATCGGTAAATTGGATGCCATACGCGCGGCGATTGGCCATCGCCTGGCCGCGCGCGAAATCCACCGCATAGACCAGCTCATCCGCGGCACTGCGCACGTGGTACGCCTGCCACAGCGCGCTACCCCCGGGCACCGTGGCGGCGCCAAGGATCATCAAGATGACCAAGCCGATCATCAGCTCGGTCAGCGTCGTGCCCGGCTGCCTGCCACGCAGCGGGCGCCGCATCGCAGCCGCCGGATGGTCGGACACGAGCACACGGCCCGCCGACGCGCAGGACGGGACGGGCGGTTGGGGTCGCGCGCTGTGCAGGTTGTGGGGATCGCGGGCCTGCATGGGGTCGTGTCGCCGTTGCCGGGTGGCGTGGTCCTCGCTGGTTTGGGGGCGCGGCCGTCTGGGGGGCGGCGTAGCCCGCCTGTTTGCCCTGCAAGCTTTGTGCCGGCTGGGCGCTGGCCGCATCTTGAGGCGCAGTGGCCGTTTTGCGCACGCGCGGTCGCTGCCACATGCAACGTTTGCGCAGTTTGGCAGGCGCGATCCGCAACGGAGTGCGCGGTTCGCCGGCCGCCACCTCCGATCGCGGCGGGCGAGGGACCGCGCCGGTCAGCCCAGCAGCAGTTCGCCGCGCCAGAGGTCCTGGACCGTCTCGCGGGCGCGGATCAACGTGTAGACCTCGCCGTCGGCCAACACCTCGGCGGCACGCGGCCGGCTGTTGTAGTTCGACGCCATCGAGAAGCCGTATGCGCCTGCGCCGAACACCGCCACGAGGTCGCCGGGTTGCATGGCCGGCAAGGCGCGATCCTGCGCCAGGAAATCGCCGCTCTCGCACACGGGGCCGACGACGTCGACGTGCTGGAGCGGCCGGCCGGCGTGCAGGTGAACGGGTTCGATGCGGTGCCAGGCGCCGTAGAGCGACGGGCGGATCAGATCGTTCATCGCCGCGTCGACGATGACGAACTGCTTGTTGCCCTGGGTCTTGGTGCCGACGACGCGCGTCAGCAACAGGCCCGCGTTGCCGACCAGGACGCGGCCCGGTTCGATGATGACCTTGAACTGGTGGCGGCGCGCAATGGCGACCACGGCGGCGCCCAGCTCGTGGGGCAGCGCGGGTTCTTCGTCTTGGTACACGATGCCGAGGCCGCCGCCCACGTCCAGGTGCTCGATGGCGATGCCCTGACCGCGCAGCCGCTCGGCCAGTTCGATGACGCGGCCCACCGCCTCGGCAAACGGGTCCAACTCGAGGATCTGGCTGCCGATGTGGCAGTCGATGCCGACGACGCGCAGGTGTGGACTGCGGTCCGCGGCGTGGTACAGGCGCTCCGCGACTTCGGGGGTCACGCCGAACTTGCTCGACTTGAGGCCGGTGGCGACGTACTTGTGGGTCTTGGGATCCACCTCGGGGTTGACGCGGATGCTGACGGGGGCGCGCACGCCCAAACCGGCGGCCACCTGCTCGATGGTGTGCAGTTCGCCTTCGGACTCGACGTTCAAGCAGTGGATGCGCACCCGCAGGGCTTGCGCAATCTCGTCGGCTTGCTTGCCGACGCCGCTGTACACCACCTTGCGCGGATCGCCGCCGGCCCGCAGCACGCGCTGCAACTCGCCACCCGAGACGATGTCGAAGCCGCTGCCCAACCGCGCCAGGAGCTGCAAGATCGCGATATTGCTGCACGCCTTGACGGCGTAGCACACCATGTGGGCGACGCCCTGCAGCGATTCGTCCAGCACCCGGTAGTGGCGCTCAAGCGTCGCGCGCGAATAGACGTAGCAGGGGGTCCCGACTTCCGCAGCGATGTCGGACAGTTGAACGCCCTCGGCGCACAGCGGGCGCAGCGGGTCGGCGTCCAATCGTGAAAAATGGTGCATCGCGGCCGGCGGTCAGAACATCAGCGCGAGGTGCGACATCAGCCGCCATGCGTTTTCGGGCTGCTTGGATTCTGCGGCATCGTACCAGCCTGCCTTGAGGTCGAAGGCCCCACCGGTGATCGCGTAGGCGAAGGTCAGATCGAGCAGCGCCTGGCCACGGCGGCCGATGAGGCCGCGCGCCGACAGTTCGGTGCCGATGTTGCGGGTGTTGCCAGGCACGCCGTCTTGCTCGACCGCGATGGCCTGCAGCACGCTCAGGTCCAGACCCAGCAGGTCACTGCCGTACCACGGGTAGGCATTGATGCTGACCGTGGGCCGCAGGTACATGGCGTTGGTGACCGTGCCCACCAGCTCGCGGAAAAGGAGGCTGTCGACCTGGTAGTTGCGGTTGAAGCGAAAGCCGGTGACCTCGCCGACGGGGTTGCCTTTGACGTCGCTGAGCAGGCAGTCGCCCTTGCCAAAGGTGCCCCAGCATCCGGTCTTGTTGCCGCTCGCATAGCCCATGTCCACGAAATAGCCCATGCCCTCGTCTTGCAGCGCGGCCTTGGCGGTGGCACCGAACATATTGATGTCCAAGTTCTTGGCTTGCGAACCGATGATGCCGTTGGTGTCGGCGAGCGATCCTTGGATGGTCGCGAACTCGGCCTCGATGACGGTGCGGCGCAAAGGCGACAGGCGTTTTTCGTAGCGCGCCCACACGTCGCCGATGAAGGCCTTGGCGTCGCGGACCATCAGCTTGGCGTCGCCAGCGTCGGTCAGGTTGTAGATGCTGCTCGGCTTCTTCTTGCCGTCGGCGCCCTTTTTCTCTTCGCTGATGTCGCTTTGTTGGGTGCGGTACACGGAATAGACGCCCCAGTCGAACACGCCCCTGCGATCGTCTTCGAGTTCGCGTTGGCGAGCCGCCGCGTCGTCGTCGGACAGCGGGCGCTTCATCAGCACCAAGCCGATCTGCCGGACATCGTCCAGCGCCGTCATGTCGCGGGCCTGGACGTCGAAGCGCGCCGGGTCGTAGTCGCTGATGCCGTTGGCCAGGAAGTCGTAAAACACGCTGAGATACAGACCGATCTTGGGGATCTTGGTGATGAAGGCGGCGCGGTCGTTGAAGTTGCCGCCGTCCACCGCGTAGCCGCGGCCCTCCCACGACCGCCGCGGCGCGCCGTACCAGATGGTCGGCCGGCCGAGGTCCCAGCCGTCGCCACCACCGCCGTGGGCCAGCATCCCCAGGCCCCAGTGCGACGATTGCCTGCCGACCCGCAGGACCCCAAGCAAGGTCTTCCACTCGCCGTAGGCCTCCTTGACGGCGATGGCGCCGGGCAGCGTGCTCATGGTGAACCCCGACAGCGGCACATCGGGCCGGGCGAGCGCCCCAGCGTAGTCGGGGCTGCCGCCGAGCACGTAGTTGTCCAGGATGTCGAGGGTCATGGCGATGCGGATGTTCTGCTCGACGCTGATGGTCGGTTGCAGGCGCAGACGCATCGAGGCGCCGGACAGGGCCGTCTCGCCGTTCTTCTTGCCGACCTTGTCCGACTGCCCGTTGACGGCGTCGTTGTTGTTCTGCGGCCACAGCGACAGCGGCGGCGCCACAGAGCTGGTGGTGATGACCTTGTTGCCCAAGGCCTTGTCGGTCACCGCCATGCCCAGGTGGCCGTTGCTCAACAGGTCGGGCCGAAAGCGAAAGTAGCCGTGCCACTCCATCTGGAACGGGCTCGGGGTCGCCTGCGGCGGCGGCACCGGCGGCAAGGTGCCGTCGTCCAACTGATCGAGCAGCGACGGCCCTGCGGGAGGGCTGGGATCGGCCCTTGGCGGTTCTGCGGGCTTGCTGGCGTCCTTGGCCTCGCCCTCGGGTTTGGCGCCCTCGGCGGTGGCCGGCGGTTCCTGCGCGGAGGCCGGCGCGACGTGGGTCAAGGCGAGGCCGACGACGGCGATCGCGACCACGGCCGACCGCAATGGCGGCGCCCGCTCGACTGAATGCTCCCGGTGGTCCATGATCGCTCCGCCGCCGCGTGGGCAAGGGCGACATTTGACCCGCACGGGCGCCTATCGTCAACCGTTGCCCGCCCCGCATCGCGCCGAACCGCCATGGCCGTACGCCCAACCCACTGGCCCCGAGCCCTGCACAGCGCGAGGCAACTGGCGGACATCGCGCTGGATTTCGACTGCGCTGCCTCCATGCCGATCGACCCCGCCGCCCGACAGGCGATGGCCGAGGCGCTGACGCTCGACCTGGGCAACCCGAGTTCGACCCACGGCAAGGGCCAGGCCGGCCGGGCGCTGGTCGAGTGGGGGCGCGGGCAGTTGGCCGAGGCCTTGGGCGTCGCGCCGCGCGAACTGGTGCTGACCAGTGGGGCCACCGAGGCCAATGCGCTCGCCTGGCGCGGCGTGCTCGACCCGCTGCTCGCCGCCGGTCGGACGCCAACGGTCCTGACGAGCGCCGTCGAACACGCATCGGTGCGCGCGCTGGCCGCCGACTATCGCCAACGCGGAGTGCGGGTGGTCGAACTGCCGGTCGACGACCAGGGCCAGTGGCGCGAAGAGACCCTCGACACCTTGGTCGCCAGCGCCGATCTGGCGTTTGTGAGCCTGATTTGGGTCCACAACGAGACGGGCGTCGTGCACCCGGTCGCCCGAGTGGCCCATGCGGCGCGGTCGCGCGGGGCGCTGGTGCACACCGACGGCACCCAGGCAATGGGTCGACAGGCGATCGATCCGTCGATGCTGGGGGTCGATGCCATCACGCTCTCGGGGCATAAGTTCGGGGGACCGCCGGGGACCGGTGCCCTGTGGCTGCGCCCTGGCACCTCGCTGCAGGCCGTGCAGCCCGGCCACCAGGAGCTTGGCATGCGCGGCGGCACCGAGAACGTGCTCGGTATCGTCGGCCTGGGCGCTGCGGCGACCACGCTCGCGGCCCGCCTGGTCGAGGCGCCGCGGGTTCGCCGCTTGCGCGACCGCCTCGCCACAGGCCTCGCCGAACTGGGCGGCCAACGCAACGCGGTTGCGGCGCCGGACCAAGACAGCGGCCACATCGCCCATGTGTCGTTTGTCGGCCTCGATGCGCCGCGGTTGGTCATGGCGCTGGACTTGGCGGGTCTGGCGGTGTCGGCCGGATCGGCGTGCGCATCGGGAACGGTCGAGCCCTCGCACGTGACCCGGGCGATGTTCGGCGACGGCGAAGCCGGTCGGGCGCTGGCGCGCGGCGCGGTACGTTTCTCGGTCGGGCCGCACCACGAGGATCGCGACGTCGATCGCGCGATCGCTCTGACGGCGCAGGTGGTGGGGCGGTTGCGCCAGGCAGCGGCGGCGCGGCACTGGTAGCCCATCGCTGCCGGTGCTACCATCTGCGGTGCCGTCCCGGACCGGTTGGGGTGTCGGGCGGCGCACCCGCCCTTGCCTTTCGTTCGGTTGCGGCCCGGTGGCCGTCGTTCGCAGAGGCGCAAGGTCGGGCGTGGAGCCATTGCGTCGTCGCTTCGCTCGGCAACTGGCCGGGTGGTGTCCTCTTGGAGCGCGGTTTCGGCATGAGCACGTGCAAGCTGGTGCGCATCAGCAGCGGGGCGGGTCAGCAGGAAATCATCCTGAGTGACATCACCACCATCGGCCGCCAGCCCACCAATACGTTGCAGATCGTCGACCGCCTGGTGTCCAAGGAGCACGCGGTCATCAGCCGACGCGCGGGCACCACGATTTTCTTGTTGACCGACCTCGAATCGCGCAACGGCACTTTCTGCAACGATCGCATGGTCGAATCGAGCATCGCGTTGCGCCACAACGACGAGGTGCGCATCGGCAGCACCAACTGGCGCTTCGTGCAGGAAGACCTCGACACGGTGCGCACCGCCCAGGCGGACCCCGAGCCGCCGCCGGAAGAACCGGCCTCGGCGAGCATCCATGCCACGATGCAAATCGACCTGGCGAGCGATTTCCAGCGCGTGGATTTCATCCTCGACGACCGCATGCTGCGGGCCGACTACGAGAAACTGCGCCTGGCGTACGTGCTGAGCCAGGACCTGAACTCCGCGCCAGACATCGACACGGTCCTTGAGCGCTTGCTCAAGCGGGTGTTCGAGTGGCTGGCGATCGACCGCGGCATCGTGCTTTTCGTCGATCACAAGGCCGGCGGCGATCCGGCCGACCACCTGGTTCAGGCGGCGATCCAGTTGCGGCCGGGCGCCGGGCTCACGGCGGAAGACAAAGAGATCAAGGTCCCGCGCTCGATCCTGCGCCACGTGATCGCCAAACGCGAGGCGGTGCTGTCCACCGATGCCCGGCTCGACGCCCGCTTTGGCAACGCGGCTTCAGTGGTGCTGCAGGGCATCCGCTCGTCGATGACCGTGCCCTTGCTGACCACCGATCGGCTGCTCGGCGTGCTGCACGTCGATTCGCTCATCAGTTCGGGCCTTTTCGCCGAAAAGGACCTGTCGGTGCTGGCATCGGTGTCCAAACAGGCATCGATTTCGATCGACAACGTGCTGTTGCAGCGGCGGGTGCTCGAAGAGGCCGCCCTGCGCTCGTCGCTGTCGCGCATGTTGAGCCCGAACCTGGTCGACCGCATCGTTGCGGGCGACCTCGCCATCGAAAAGGGCGGCGCCCAGAAGCGCGTGACGGTGATGTTCGCCGACATCCGCGGTTTCACCAGCTTGACCGAGCGGTTGGCCCCGGTCGAGATGGTCAACTTGATGAACGAGTACTTCGAGCGGGTGAGCAACATCATCTTTGCCCACGACGGCACGCTGGACAAGTACATCGGCGATGCGGTGATGGCGCTATGGGGCGCGCCGCTCGGCACCGACAACGACGAGATCCTGGCGGTGCGCGCGGGCGTCGAGATGCAGGCCGCCGTGGCCGAGTTCAACAAGGAATTGCAGGCCGAGGGCAAGGAAACCGTCGGCGTCGGCATCGGCATCGCCACGGCCACCGTCATCGCCGGCTACGTGGGGTCGTCGCAGACCATGAGCTACACGGTGTTCGGTCGCGGCGTCAACTTGGCCTCGCGGCTGTGCAGCCAGGCCAAGGCCGGCGAGGTGATGATCTCGCCCGCGACGTTCCAGGCCCTGGCTGACGTGCTGGAGGCCGACGAGCTGGACGAGATTCGCCTCAAGGGCATGGCCGACCCGGTCCGGCCCTATCGGGTGCGCAACATCCGCGGCTGACGATCCGCCGCGCCACTGCGCCCAGCGACTGCGCCGTGCGATCCAGGCGCGTCAGTTCGGCAGCCGCGTCTCCGCGGTCGCCCAGTCCAAGTAGGCCTCCCACACGCGATCGGCCGGCAGTTCGACCATCTCGGGCACGGTGTAGGGGTGCACTTCGCGCAGCGCCGCCATGCACGCCTCGACCTGGTCGCGGGTGGTCTTGATGACCAGCAACGTCTCGGGGTCGCGCTGGATCTGGCCCTGCCAGCGGTAGGTGCTGAGCACGCCCGGGATCGCCGACACGCACGCGGCCGTGCGGCTGTGGATCAGGGCGTCGCTGATGCCCTGGGCGGCGGCCGGCGGACAACTGGTCAAGATGACGGACAGCATCGCGTGCTCCTACAAAGTGCGGCGCCATTGGTCGGCCGCCAACAACCACACCGGCGTGCCGCAATAGCGCTCACCTTCGGGGCAGATGGGCCGCACGCCCGCGGCGAAGCGGACACTGCACGGCGGCAACAGGTGGCGGCCGATGGCGGGTTCGTGCGCGCGGATCTGCTCTGCTTCGTCCAGGCTGGCCCGCCAGATTTCTTCCTGGGCGTTGTAGCACAGGCGCATGGCGTGCTTGTGGCGCAAGGCCTGTAGGTCCGCGGATTCCGAAAAACGGATGCACACGGCGTTGGGCAAGAGGTACGCCTGCCACTGCGGGTCGACGCCGAGCGCGCGCAACTGGCCGATGGCCGACCAGGTCTGCTCCATCGACGCGCGATAGGCCGCCTCGACGGCGCCGCCGGCCTCGGCGACCAGTTGTGGCACCACGTAGTCGGGGTCGGCGCCCAAGTAGCCGAGCACCATCGGCCGCGCCGCCGGGGCCATGCGGTGGCGTTGGTCCTGGCTGTCGGCGGCATGGGACAGTTTCTTGTGGAAAAGGTAGTGCGCGGCGTGCAGCGCCCGGCCAATCTTCTGGTGGACGCCGGTCTGCAAGCTCTCTCCCCACAAAGGATTTTGCGCGGGATCCACGGCCAGCGCCACCGCGGCGTCGTCGTCCAGGGCGTCGCGCGGCAGGCCAAGCACCAAACGGACGGCGTCGGCCACCCGCCGCGGGTTGTCGGCGAACCGGTCGACGAGGCGCGAGGTGCGGCCGTCGAGTTCTTCGTCGAACTGCGCGGCCATGCGCCGCTGGCGGTCGAGGTCAAGGCCTTTGCCGATGCGCAGCGCCGCCGGCAACAGGTCGTGCGGCAGCGGTTCGACCTCCAACCGGCCCAGCAGGGGGTCCAATTGCAGGACCTGGCGCACCATCTCGCCCACCACGTAGCGCGTTTCGGCCGGGGTGTCGGGCTCCTCGCACAGCCGCCAATAGCGCAGAAGCGTCACCAGCGAAATCGTGTGCACCATCCAGGTGTGGGTGGCGACGGGCAAGACGTAGCGCGCCACCTCTTGAGCGCGCTTGTGGATGGCGGACATCCATTTTTCGGGCTTCTTGGCGCGGGCCCGAAAGACGTCGAAATAACGGGCCTCGGCGTGCGGCTCCAGCAAGCCGATGAGGTGCTTGTACTGCGCAAGTTGGCGGTCGATGCACGCCCGGTACACCGCGTCGGCCGCAGGCGGCAGCACCGGAATCGCAGCGCGCTCGGCCTTGACCTCGACATAGCGCTGGCTCACCTGCTCGCTGTTGTAGAACGGGTGGGCGTGCAGTGTGCTCCACACCAACTGCCGCGACACGCCGTCGAGCGCAAACGACAAGTAGCCGTGCTGCAACGTGGTGTGGTGGCCGGCCTTGAAGGTCGAGGCAGCGATGCGATCGCGCAGCTCGATGCGGGCTTGCTGCTTGTCGGCCGGCAGCCCCACGCCCGACACCTGATCGACCGTGAGCACGCCCGCGCCGGAATAGCAGGTGCGCGCGGCGGCCACGGCCTGCTCGTAGGGCCGTTCGAACGCGGCGAGCAACTGCACGCGCGGCGGCACCACCAGCGGGCTTTGCGGTTCCGTGCGCAAGGGGTTCACGCGGCCTCTTCTTCCAGGGGCCGGCCCACGCCGAGCGCCGCGAGTTCGTCGCCGTCGATCCGGCGCGCCCGGCCGGGCAGGAGCGTCGGGTCGAGCCACAGGTCGCCGATGCGCTCGCGGTGCAGCGCCACCACGGCCGCGCCGCACGCCGCCACCATGCGCTTGACCTGGTGGAACTTGCCTTCGCGCAGGACGATCCGCACCTGGTCGGCCGCCAGCCGTTGCAAGGTCGCCGGCTGGCAGAGGGTGCCGTCGCCGAGCGCGAGGCCGGTGGCGAACCGGGCTTCGGCGTCGGCGCACAACGCGCCGTCCAACACGGCCACGTAGGCCTTTTCGACGTGGCGGCGCGGATGGGTGAGCGCGTGGTTCAGCCCGCCATCGGTTGTGAGCAGCAGCAGCCCCGTGGTGTCCTTGTCCAGCCGACCGATGGGCGCGAGGTCGCGGCGGCGCAGGTCGGCGGGGATGCAGTCCATCACGGTGGGACCGATGGAGGTGTCGGTCGAGGTCACCACGCCGGCCGGCTTGTGGAGCATCAGCACCAAGTGGCCGGGCGGGTCCAGTTCCGCGCCGCGCAACCGCACGCGATCGCGGCCGATCGCGACCTGGGCGCTTGCGTCCTTGACCACCACGCTGCCCACCTGCACCAGCCCACCGCGGATCCAGCGCGTGGTTTGCGTGCGCGGGGTGCCGGTGGCCTGGCTGACGTAGCGGTCGAGGCGCATGGGGCGCAGTATCGCCGGGCCGGGCCAAACGCGCTACGGGTTGACAGCAGGGGTGCGATTGGGCTAGATTCTCGCCCCCGCGGCGATGGCCTTGTTGGCCAAAGTCGCGAAATCTTGAGTCTTCTTGGGCAGCAGCTGCGGCGCCGCCCTTGTTTTGTCGCATCGCGACCGCGCCCCGTGCGCCCCAGGCTCCGCCATGTCCCGCACCTGCTCGATCACTGGAAAGCGCCCGCTGGTGGGCCACCGCGTCAGCCACTCGAACATCAAGACCAAGATGCGCCAGTTGCCCAACCTGCAGCTCAAGCGCATCTACGTGCCAGAGATGGACACCGTCGTGCGCATTCGTCTGTCGACGCGCGCGCTGCGCTCGATCGCCAAGCTGGGCTTTGTCCAGTACTGCGAGCAGAACGGCATCCTCGTGCGGCACATGCACGACCACGTCCACGATTAGCCCTTGGCCTTGAGCGCCGCGGGTCTGGCCGCACACGCGCTTGGACCACACCGGCCCCTGACGGTCCGGGTCCCCCTCGCCCATCGCAGCGCGCGGGGTCAGGCTCGCGCAGTGGCAGGCTGGTCGTGCAACCCCTCGACAATCTGAATCAACCTCGCGAACCTGCCGACGACTACGCGGCTTGGCTGGCGCGGTCGCCGACGCCCTTTCAGGCCGTGGCGACCTGCGTGCAACAGTTGCGCGCGGCTGGGTTCGCGGAGCGCGCCTACGGCGGCAGCCTCGCCGCCGAGCCGGGCGAGCGCATCTACGTCGCCCATCCAGACGGAAAATCGCTGATTGCGCTGGTCCTCGGCAGCCGATCGCCCTGCGACACCGGCTATGCCCTGGTCGGCGCGCACACCGACAGCCCGGACCTGCGCCTGCGCCTCAATCCGCTGGGCGAGGCGGCGGGCACGGTGCAGTTGCACACCCAGTTCCACGGTGGGCTGATCCGCAGGAGTTGGCTCGACCGGCCCCTGGCGCTGGCGGGCGCGGCCTACCACGTGGTGCGCGGCAAGGACGGCCGGCCGCGGTTCCACGAACTGACCGGTCTGCCCTTGGTGACGCGCTCGCTGGTGCACGTGGACGCGCCAATCGCCGTCATCCCCGACGTGGCGATCCACCTGGACCGCGACAAGAACGACAAGGGCGCCGTCAACCCGCAAACGATGCTCAACGCCGTGCTGGCCACCGGCGACGGCAGCATCGACGAGGCGCTGGCGATGCTGGCAGCGCGGGCCGGCGTCGATTTCGCGGAACTCGACGGGTTCGACCTGCACCTGGTGCCTGCGGTCGCCCCGCAGCGCGTGGGACTGGATCGGTCACTGGTCACCGGGGCGCGGCATGACGATCTGGCCATGGTGTGGTGCGCCTTGCAGGCGCTGTGCGAGTCGGTGGATCGCGACCCGAACCCGGTGCGCACCCGGGTCGCGGCCTTTTTCGACGCCGAAGAGACGGGGTCGTTGACGTCTTCGGGCGCGGCGTCGTCGTTCCTTCGCGATGTGCTGGTGCGGGTGGCGCGCCGGCATCCGGCCACGCCGGCCAGCGCCGACCCCGAGCAGGCCTTTGCGCACACGTTTTGCATCAGCGCCGACATGGCGCACGCCTGGCACCCGAACTTCCAGGATCTGCACGACAAAAAGCACGCTCCGCGCATCAACCAAGGCCCGGTCATCAAGGCCAACGCCAGCGACCGCTACGCGACCACGGGCGAAACCGGCGCGGCGTTCGTGGGCCTGTGCGAGGCCGCGGGCGTTCACGTCCAAGACTTCGTGATCAAACAAGATTTGACCTGCGGAACCACCATCGGTCCGATTGCCGCTGCGCATCTGGCCGCGAAGGTGGTGGACGTAGGCTGCCCGATGTGGGCGATGCACTCGGCGGCGGAGACGTGTGGCGCCAAGGATTTGGAGGCGATGGTGCGGGTGATGGGGGTATTTTTCGTGGGCGGCTGAGGCGCTGGCCGCTACGCCCGCGGATGGAACCGGTCGTACACCTCGCGCAGCCGATCCCGCTGCACGTGGGTGTAGATCTGGGTGGTTCCGATGTCCGCGTGCCCCAACAGCGCCTGGACCGCCCGCAGGTCGGCGCCGCCGGCCAAGAGGTGCGTGGCGAAGCTGTGGCGCAGCTTGTGCGGCGAAATCGGCTTGTCGATGCCTGCCTCGCTGGCATAGCGCTTGACCAGCTTCCAGAACCCCTGTCGCGTCATAGCCTTGCATTGGCTGGTGATGAAAAGCGCCTGCGGCTGTGGGCCGCGCTTGCCGCGCAGACCGATCCGCAAAAGCAGCGGTCGGGCGAACTCCAAGTAGGTCAAGAGACCGGCGCGGGCGACTTCGCCGATCGGCACCAGGCGCTCTTTGCGTCCCTTGCCCACGCAGCGCAGCAGGCCGCGCTCGAGGTCGAGGTCGTGCAGCGTCAGGTGGACCAGTTCGCTGACCCGCAGGCCGGTAGCGTACAGGGTCTGCAGCATCGCGGTGTCGCGCAGGGCCCGCTCATTGCCGGCCCCAGGGACTGCAAGCAGGCGCTCGATCTCGTCGCGGCTCAAGACCTCTGGCAGGCCGGGGTTCCACTTGGGCGTGTTCAGCAGCGCGGCCGGGTTGTCGCGCACCAGGCCGCGGTCGAGCAGCCACGCGCAGAAATTGCGCAGTGTCGACAGGTGCCGAACGATGCTGCGCGGTTGCAGTCCGTCCGCGTGCAAATCCGCCAGGTATTCGTGCAACAGGTCGCGGTCCACATCGGCGACGTCGTCCACGCCGTGCTGCTCGTCGAGGTACCCGACGAAGCGCTTGAGATCACGGCCGTAGGCGGTGAGCGTGTTGCCCGCCATGTTGCGCTCGAGCTTGAGGTGCCGCAGGTAGCGCTCGACCGCCGGCTGCAGCGCGCCCGGACTCGGCGCGGGCTGCGGCGCGGCCACCAATTGCAGCGGCGGCCGGCCAGTTGGCGTTTGCCCTTTGGCGGCCGGGGTTTGGGATCGTGGTTCGGCGGGGTGTCGCATCATGCGGCGATCGTGCCGCAGTTGGGTGGACCGTCAAATTCTGGCAATCCCATGGCGCGATCGTCGGTTACAGATCGCTTTCCACAGCGGGCAGGCGCCTATCGATGGCGCAAAGCGCGGGCGCGCTGGGCCAGGGCCTCGACCAGCGCGTGCGCCGCGCGCGGGCTGAGGGCATCCAGGTCCACCTTCGCCAGATCCCCTGCCAGAGCCAGCAGTTCAGGGTCCAACGAAGCAGCCGGCGGCGGGTCGGGCGGCGCCGAGGGCGCATCGTCGAAAAGGTCCAACTGCCGGGTCGCCAGGGCCTGAAGCACCTCGTTCGGGGTACGGCGGCCTGCGCGTTCAAACTGGTCGAGCAGCTTGCGCGCGCGATCGACCACTGCAGCCGGCAGGCCCGCCAGCCGCGCAACGCTGACACCATGCGAACGCGACGTCGGGCCGGCGCGCAGCCGGTGCAGGAACACCACGTCGTGACCCACCTCGCGCACCGCCACGTGCACGTTGCGCAGCCCGCCCAGCCGGTGGGCCAGGTGGGTGAGTTCGTGGTAGTGCGTCGCGCACAGGCACAGTGGCCGGCCGTGGTCGTGCAGGTGTTCGACCACGCCCCAAGCGATGGCGAGGCCATCCCAGGTCGAGGTGCCGCGGCCGATCTCATCGAGCACCACCAGGGTGCGCGGGGTCGCCCGCCGCAAGATCTCGGCGGTCTCGCGCATCTCGACCAGGAAGGTCGAGGCTCCTTCGGCGATGTCGTCGCCAGCGCCGATGCGGGTCAGCACGGCATCGCATACGCCCAGGTGGGCCGCCTCGGCCGGCACGAAACTGCCGACCTGGGCCAAGATCGCGCACAGCGCCACCTGGCGCATCAGCGTCGATTTGCCGGCCATGTTGGGGCCGGTGACCAGCAGCAACTGCGCGGGCTCGAGTTCCAATTGCGGCAAGCCGGCGAGTTGCGCGCCGGGATGGGCGAGCGCCACGTCGTTGGCGACGAACTGCCCTTGTGGCAAGAGGATCTCCAACACCGGGTGCCGGCAGCCGCCCAGCCACACCAGCGGTTGATCGTGCAGCACCGGGCGCGTCCAACCCTGACTGGCGCCCAGGTGCGCAAGACCGGCAAACACGTCGAGGTCGTCGAGGGCGCGGCCGATGCGGCGCAGCAGCGGTCCCGCCACAGCCACGTGGTCCAGCAATTGCCGCAAGATCGCCGATTCGCGCGCCTGGCGCTCGGTCTCCGCGGACAACATCTTGCGTTCGAATTCCAGCAGTTCCGGCGTGGTGTAGCGCTCGACGTTCTTCAGTGTCTGCTTGCGCCGCCAGTGGGCGGGCACCACGTCGGCTTTGGACCGGCTGACTTCGATGCCATAGCCCGAGATGCTGTTGTACGCCACGCGCGCGTTGTGCAATCCCGAGGCCTGGCGCTCTTGCGCCTCGTAGCGGGCCATCCACGCCTGGCTGTTGTCGCACAGCTCCATCAATTCATCGAGTTGCCGATCGAAGCCCGGCCGGATGACGCCGCCGTCGGCCACCTGCGCCCGCGGGTTGTCACACAAGGCCGCTTGGAGGTGCGCCGCCAGCGCCTCGGTGTCGCCCAGGTCGGCCGCCACGCCCGCAAGCGCCAACGACGACTCGGCCAACGCCGCCACCGATGCCCGCACCTGCGGGATTGCCGCCAACGTGTCGCGCAAAGCCGCCAGTTCGCGCGGCTGGGCCAGACCGGCAGCGCAGCGGGCGGTCACGCGGGCGACGTCGCACAAATGCTTGAGGCAGAAGCGAATCTCGTCGCGCCCCGGTCGATCGGCGTGCAGGCTGGTCACGGCCCCCAGTCGCCCTTCGATGGCGCGGCGGTCCGCCAGCGGCGCCAGCACGAGGTTGCGCAGCAGCCGCGCGCCGCCGGCCGTGAGCGTGTGGTCGATGGCATGGAGCAGTGACCCTTCGCGCTTGCCCGATCGGCTTGTCGCCAACAGTTCGAGGTGCTGGACCGTCTGGTGCGGCAACTGCAGGTGTGCGACGGCGTCCAGGCGCACGGGCGCTTCCAGCCACGAGGGGCTGTTGGGCCGCACCTCGCCGAGGTAGTCGCGCAAGAGGGTGAGCGCGGCGTCGACTTCGCCTCCTTGCCGAACACTGGGGCCAGGCCGGTCGGTTTGCGCCACGCCGCGTGCCGCAGCCAGCCCGTCGATCCATGCGCGCGCCGCTGGCGTGACCACCAACTCGCGCGGGTCCAGCCGCACCAGCAGGACCGCGAGCGCGGCCGGCACGGATACCAAGGCCACGCCGCACCATCCGGTCGAGGCGTCGGCCGCCGCCAGGCCGAGCGCGCCTTTGGGTGCCGCCACCAGGGCGACCAAGTGGTGGGCGCGCCGGACGTCCAGGGCCTCGCTCTCCAGCACCACGCCCGGCGTAATCACGTGGGTGACTCCGCGCTGGATCATGCCCTTGGCCGACGCGGCGTCTTGCAGTTGCTCGACCACGGCGCAGCGCCGGCCGGCCTCAAGGGCGCGCTGCACATGCCCGGCCGCGGCGTGCCACGGAAAGCCGCACATGGGGATGGGGCGCGGATCGTTCTTGTTGCGCGACGTCAGCGTCAGGTCGAGCAGCTTGCTGGCGTCGAGCGCGTCTTCGAAAAAGAGCTCGTAGAAGTCGCCCAGGCGAAAGAGCACCAGCGCGTCAGGATGCGCCCGCTTGGCGTCGAGCACCTGGCGCATCACCGGTGACAAGGTCGCGGGGTCCAGGCCCTGGGTTGTCAGCCAGTTCGGGCCGCTGCCGGCGCTCTGCATGCGATCGACGGGCTACGGATTGGCCGCGGTCTGGCAGTTGAGCACGCGCACCACGGTCACGCCTTGCGTGTCGGAGGGGCCGGCCGGCGGACACGCCAGATCCTCGATCCACTGCCAGGTGGTGTCGCTGCGGACGTGCAGCTTGAGGACCTGACCGCGACCGATGGTGGCGCAGGTGCGGCGCGGGGTGCCGTAGGTGACCGGCTCGGGGTCGAGCTGGTCGCCGAGCAGCACCTCAACCTTGCCGACCTTGCCGGCGCAGGTCGTGGTCGAAATCTCGATCTGCACGTCGCACACGTCGGTTGGGCAGGGCTTGCCTGCCGGGCACTTGCAGACGAAGCTGGCCGGTTGATCGGGCACCACGCCATCGGCGCAGCCGACGAACACCGCGCCGACGGCCCACCAAAGGGTCAGGGAACGGAAAAACCGGGAGCGGTCAGTCGCAGCCACCACGGGCACCGGGGCGGGTCGCGGCCCGCGCGGTCGCCAAGGATGCGCCCGAGGCGCGCTCGCCGTCAATTGATCCGCCGGGGCAGGTGGGGTACAACGCCGGCCGTTTTGGCCGACGCAGGCACGCGTTCGGCACGGAGTACACGATGGGCGGCGCAGGCACCAGCGGGTTCAATGTCAGTCGCGCCGGGGTCCGTGGCCTGGTGGGGGTGCTGTCTGCCGCGGCGTGCCTCGCGTGTGGCGGGCCGTCGGCGCTGACCAAGCTGTTGACCGAGAACGACAAGGTCGCCTATGGCGGCGCCTGTCGAGACGCCAACAAGAAGCAGACGGATGCGCTGATGCACGGCGACTACGTACCGGCGCGGCTTTTCGTGCACACCTGGCCCAAAGCCACGGCCCCCAACGACCTTTTCGTCCCTGAATCGCGGCTGGCGGCGGCCCTGGCCGGTGGTGAACTCAAGAAGGTGTTCGTGACCGCGCGCGGCGGCCTTGGCAAGACCAGTCTGGCCGAATCGCTGCGCGGCCAACTGTGCGGCAACCTGCCTGTGTTCTTTCTGGACCTCAAAGACGTGGCCAAGTTGGGCGACAAGGCGGGAGAGGGGGAGGTCGGCGCCCTCATCGGCAAGCAAGCCGGCGTGCCCGCCGAGGGCGATCTGAACGCCGAGTTCCTGGCAAGCCTGTCGAGCGGCCCGTTCGTGCTTTTCGCCGACTCGATCGAGGAGACCGATCTGGTGGCGCGCCCGTCGGTCAGCAAGGCGCTCCAGGCGTTCGCTGCGCGCTACCCCAACGCCACGGTTGTGCTGCTCGCGCGACCGCCGGTGCTCGACGACGACTATGGCTTTGCGGCCGACACCAAGCTGGAGATCCCGCCGCTGGAGTGCAAGGTCACCGACGAATTCCTCGCCAAGCAGGCCAAGAACGAGGAAGAGCGCGAGGAAATCAAGGCGGTGATGAAGAAGTACGGGCTGTACGAACAGAGCCGCTTTGGCGTGCAGTGTGTGCTGCCGTACCTGTCGACCTACCGCGACGTCAAGACGATGGTCGAGTTCTTTCGCAAGGCGCGGCAAGGCGACGTCCTGACCAGTTTCTCGTCGGTGTACGAGGCGCTCATCGGCCAGCGCCTCAAGAAGGAGTTCGACAACCTGCGCTGGACCGCCTCGGACGCTCTGGATATGGGCGACCGCTTGGTGCGCGCGGCGATTGCCACCCAAGGGCAGGCGGCGATGCGCTTCGACCTCGCCTTGTGCGAAAAGGCCATCGACCCGCGGTGGGGCGACGCATCGGTCGATGCTGGCGTGGCCGGCGGCGCGGCCGAGCGCAAGCGCCACGTCTGCGAAAAAACCTTCCAGAGTGCAATGTTCCAGCGCGGCGAAGGATCGGGCGGCTATGTGTTCGCCGACCGCGCCACCCAGGAGCTTTTCCTCGGCCGCTGGATCAACGGCGAAATCGCCCGCGCGCCGGGCCAGGATTGCGCCACGCTCGACAAGCAGAAGGATTTGCTCGCCAACCTCGGCGTGCTGCGCATCGTGGTCGGTCAGCCGCTCGGCCAGCGTTGCCTCGGCCACGCAATTGCCCACAAGTGCACCCAGGCCCCCGACGCCGTCGCTGAGTTCACCACCGCCATCGAACAAGGCGTGGTTTCGGGCAAGGCGCGCGCACAGGTGCTGCAAGAGGCGCGGGCGGCGGCGAGCGGCCTGCAGCCCAAGGCTTGCATCGACCAAGTGCTGGGCGACCTCGACCGCACGATCTCGGAATAGCCGCCGCACGCAGCCAGATGGCCCAGCCCGGGCCCGCCCCGCGATCGTCGTTTGCGCGGGCGCCGGGCGTGGCTTATCCTTGCGCGCCCATGGCGTTGGGTTGGGGCGCGGGCACAGCGAGGCAGCAATGACGGCGAAGCAAATGCAGATCTTGATCGGGTTGTCCGCTTCGGCGGCGGCGGCGCTGGCCACAGCATTCGCCTGCACCACCAGCGACGAACCGTGTGCCGGCGTCTCGTGGCCGTCGGCCTCCGGGCGGGTGCTGCGGGTCAGCGCCAAGTGCGGCGCCGACAGCGGCGACGGATCGGCGACCGCGCCCTACGCCACGCTGCAAGGCGCGCTCGCCGCGGCCAAACCGGGCGACACGGTCGCCGTCGCAGCGGGCACGTACACCAAGGGCGTCACGGTGCCGGCCGGCGTGCACGTGGCGGGCGCGGGCGCGGCCTCGGTGCGGCTCGAACCCGGAACCGGGCCGGCGATGGCCATCGAAGGTTCGGGCGCGTCGCGCATCGCCGGCATCGGCGTCTACAACGCCATCGGCTTTGGCATCAGCGTCAGCAAGGGCGCCGAAGCCACGCTGGTCGGTGTGCGCGTCGAGAAAACCCAGGCTGGCGCGACAGCCGGCCACCAGGGCCACGGCATCGCCGCCAACGGCGCCAAGAAGATCACCCTGGAGGGTTGCCAACTGGTCGGCAACACGGGCGTCGGTCTCGTCGTGCAGGCCTCGGGCCCGGTGGGCATCATCGACCCGCTTTTCCTCAAGGACCCGACCGCGTCGGCGCGTGGCAACGGCAAGGTCGGCATCATCGACCCGCTTTTCACCCCGCAAAGCCAGATCACCGGCAACCAGGGCGGCGGCGTGGCGATCATCGACCCGCTTTTCGCGCCCTCGGGAGACGCGGCGGCCTCGGACCTGACGGTGAGCGCGACGGACCTGTCGGCCAATGGCAAGTATGGCATCGCGCTCTATGGCGCCAGCGCCGCTGTCTCGCGCACCGCCATCCGCGCCACCAAGGGCAATCTGGGCGACGCTGCCGACGGGCTCATCGTCGCGCCGCGTCAGACCAACGCCGACAAGGCTCCCGTGCTCGTGGTCAAGGTCGATGCCGCTTCGGTGTTGACCGGCAACGGCCGGGCCGGCGTGCTGGCGACGACCGGCGCCGACGTCGAGATCGCGGCCGAGGTCTCGCTGTCGGGTCGCGGCGGCGTGTGGGCGCAGGGCGAAAAAGCCAAGGTGCGCTTGACCAAGACCGCCGTTCTGGCCCAGAACACCATGGTGGGCGTTGCGGTGACCGCGGGCGCGACGCTGGACGTCTCGGGCGCCCGGGTCAGCGACACCAAAGTGCACGCCTACATGCCGCCGGCCGGGGGCACCGCGGTGGATCTCGCCGACGGCATCGGCGTATTCGGCAAGGCCCGCGGCACGGTGCGCGACGCGGTGATCAAGGGCAACCCGCGCGCCGGCGTCATCGGCCGCGACCTGGCCGTGGACGGCAACGGCTTGCCCGAACTCAAGATCGAGAACACCCAGATTTTGGGCAGCAAGTACGGGGTCGTCATCACCGGCAAGTACGGCCAGCAGAACGTGGCCGGCGCGGCCGCCGCCAAGGACAAGGGCAACTCGTACGACGGCGTGGCCAACGAGAGTTCGGAAGAGGACCTGGCGGTGCAGGAGAGCCCGTGCGAGGGCGGCAAGCCGTGTGGCGGGGCGCCGTAGGGCACATTGCCAACCCCCGATTTTCCGCTACCATACCGCGCCTTGCAGCCCACCGGGTCCGCAGTGGACCGGTACGCCTGCCCGCACCTGACTGTGCCTCCTGGGGCTTGCGTGCCCGCAACAGGCGGCGCACAAACAAGGAACTGACCATGAAGAAGATTCTTTTTGCCCTGGCCGGCCTGTCGCTGTTGGCCGCCCCCGCGTTCGCCCAGACCGCCCAGCAGAACAAGATGGCAGACTGCAACAAGCAGGCGACCGAAAAGGGCCTCAAGGGCGACGAGCGCAAGAAGTTCATGTCCGAATGCCTCAAGGGCGGCGCCGCCGCCGCGCCTGCGCCCGCGCCCGCCAAGCCCGATGCACCCGCCGCGCCGGCCGCCGGTGGCAAAAAGGAGCTGCCGCCGAAGGAAGCGATGGGCGCTTGCGCCAAGAAGAGCAAGGAACTCGGCAACAAGGGCGATGCGCACAAGAAGTTCATGAGCGACTGCCTCAAGGCCAAGGGCCCGGACAACATGAAGTAGCCGCCAGGCGCACCTGCCCACGCCCTTGACTGACCGCGACGACAACGCCACACCGACGGCTGACCCGACCATGGCGGCGGCGTCTGCCCCGCGCGACGCGCCGACCGACGCCCATCCGTGGGTCGGGACCCCGCAGCACTACCATTGGTTGCGCGGCATCGTCGCCTGCGTGCTGGTGCTCAACGGCATCGACGCGGTGATGACCGTGGTGTGGATCCAGTCGGGTCTGGCCGTCGAGGCCAATCCGCTGGTCGCCGAGTTGGTCCACACCCGGCCGGTGGCGTTCGCGGGCGGCAAGCTGCTGCTGGTGTCGCTGGGCAGTTGGCTGTTGTGGCGCAGGCGCCGCGAGCCGCTGGCCGTGGTCGGAATCTTCGCCGCGTTCCTGGTGTACTACTGGATTCTGCTGGTGCACCTGCGCGCGTTTCGGGTGGTGCTGGTCAGCGACTGGCTGGTGGGGGCCCCGTAGCGTCCGCCCGCGTCAGACCTGGCCCTTGGCCATCCACTTGCGCACCTGCTGGGCGTAGACCCAGATGCCAAAGGCGCTGATGACGCCAACGACGGCCATGATGTACCACACGGCGCCGATCGACAGCTCGTGGCGCTCGTACAGCACGCGGGTGACGTCGTGGGCGTTCTGCCCCAAATGCTTGACCAGGGTATCGAACGCCTCGCCCTGTTTGACCGCCGCGACTTTGGCCGCATCCCACCCTTTTTCCGTCAGCATCTCGCGCGCGAAGCGGTCTTTGCTGGCCATGTGGTCGTAGAGCATCGGCCCGACCTTGCCTTCAAGGAACCAGCCGATGGCGAGTGGAATCTGCGAAAACCCGAGATACATGGCCTTCTTGTCGTCGGGAGCGAAGTTGCCGATGTACTCGCTGAACTTGGGGCTCGACATCATCTCGCCGAGCGAGAAGACGGCGATGGCACCGATCGAGATCCAGCCGAGCGACGACCACCCGGAGAGCGCCAGCGCCAGCGAGGCCAGCAAGGTGCCGATCCACATCGACGTGGTGGCCTTGAGTTTGCCGGTCCAGCCGGCAACCAGAAAGCAGGTGATCATGATGAGCGCGGCGTTCAGATTGAGCATGCCTTCGGGCAGGATTTCGCTGCCGTCCTTGTTCATGACGACAAAGAACTGTACGAGCGGATTGTCGACTTTCTGGCCGCCGAACAGGTCGAGCACGATGCCGCGGGTATCGACCCACTCTTCGATGTGGGCTGGAAGCACGTCAAACAAACTGTTGAACATGAACCAGAACCCGCTGAAGACCCCCAGGTAGGTCCAGACGTGCGGCTTGGACAGTTCGTGCAGGGACGCGGCGGCCAGGCTGGTCTTGGCGTGGTCACCCGCGGCCGCCCGGGCCAGGCGCTCCTCCTTGCCCGGCTCCTTGTAGATGAGCAACATCAGGAAGTTGAGCGAAATGATGGCCGCGCAAGCCAGGAACACGAAGCGCCATTCCATTTTGCGCATGAACCCGGCGACGAGCGGCCCCAAGAAGCCGCCGATGTTGACGGTCTGGTAGAAGATACCCCAGGCCATCGACGAGTTCTCACGGCGGGTGGACTTGACCAACGTGCCCTGGATGCCGGGTTTGAAGATCGCCGTGCCGGTCGCCAGCAGCATCGCGCCGATGAAGAATCCGGTGTAGGTGGTCAACGCCGCCATGGTCAGGTAGCCCATGATCTTGACGACCGTCGAGGCGGCGATGGTCTGCTTGTAGCCGTAGCGGTCGCTCAGGCCGCCCGTGAATGCAGGCACGATCGACTGCACCAGCGCCCAGATGGCCAAAAGCGTGCCGAACTCGCTCATGGTCACGCCCAGGCCGCCCTTGCTGACAGGATCCTTGGCGTACAGGGTCGCCACGGCTTTGACACCGTAGTAGGCCAGTCGCTCGATCATCTCCATGCCGCCGACCACCCAGAACACGTAACTCAGGCTGGCAATCGCCGCCCACAACCCCAACTGCGGCACGTCGTCCAAAGCAGAGGCCTCCTTGCTGGCGGTGCTGGGGGTCGCTGGGGCGGCGGGCTGGCTCATCGGCGTCATTCCTGCGCGGCACGGGCCGCAGGGCGCGGCAAGTAGGCAGGTTTTCGAGGCAGGCGTCAAGGTGACGGCGCGCGCCGGGCGCCATTGGCGCAACCCCCGCTCCATGCTAGATTGCTGCCCCCTTTGCCGCCGGCTGCTGGTCGGCCCCGCGCAGACCATGCTCGACCCGACGCCCGAAACCTCGAAGTTTGCCGGTTGGTTGTCGCACCTCGCGGCCATCGGCGCCCCGGCGCAGGTGGCGATCACGGCGCTTGTGCTCACAGCGGCGCTGTTGCCGGGACTCGGTCAGCCGGGCCTGCTCGACCCGTGGGAGATGGACCGCGCCGCAGTGGCCCGCCGCATGGCCGGACCGCCCAAGGTGGTGGTCGTCGAGGGGCCGGGCGACAAGCTCCTGGTTTCGCTGAGCAAGCACCTGGGCGACCGCGCGACGTTGGTGCGAGCGGCCGCCAAGGCCGACACCTCGCCACTTGCCGCCCTGCAGACGGCGCAGCAGCGCCTGGCGCGCGAGGTGGCTCACACCTTGGTGGTGGACGCGCAGGCGGTCGCGCAGCAACTGGGCGGAGGCGCCGACGAACTGGCCAACCAGTTGGCCGCCATCGAAGCCCAGAACCGCGGCATGGCCCTGGTGCTGGTGCAATCGGGGCCCGTTGAGCCCTTGCGCAAGGCACTGGCGCAAGCCCGCGCGCGAAGCGCAGGCGCCTCCTACCGTAACGCCAGCACGGCCGGGTGGATCGACGCCGACGGCGATCTGCAGTCGATGTGGCCGCTTCTGGCCGGCGCCGAGTTGGTGGTCAACGCTGCCGGCGCGGCGCAAGCGGTCGAACACGCGACCCCTTCGCCTTGGCGCTGGCCGGTGCACAAGCGCGACAACCAGAATCAGGCGCTGCCCTGGCTCGACGCGGCGATGGCCGGGGCGTCGCTGCAGCTTCTCGGCCCCAGCGAATTCGGGGCGCGGCTGGGCGGCGCTTTGCTGGTGCTGCTGGCCGGCCTGGTGGTGGTGCTCGGGGCCCGCCGGCTTTTGGGCCCGGTCGGCGGCTGGGCGGCGCTCGGCGCGTTCGCGACGCTGCCCGAGACCATCGGCCTGGGCCGGCTGGTGACGTTCGAAGCCGGTCCGATGTTGGGCACGGCGCTGGTGGCCCTGGGGCTCGGCCAGGGCGCGCTGCGCGACGAAGCGCGAACGGGGCGCGACTGGCCCGCCTGGATCTTGGCGGGTGCGCTGGTGTTGCTGGCCAGCCGGGGTCTGGGCGGGGCGACCATGGCGGCCGGCATGTGCGTGGCGTACGCCGTGGCGGCCAGCGACGGACGGTGGCCGATCTTGGGCGTCGCTGGGGCCACCCTGGGGTTGCTGGGCTGGGCGGCGTGGCGTGTGCTCGGCGACGGCGACGCCGACCCGAACTGGGTGCACATCTTGCGCGGCTGGCGCTTCACCCAGAACCCCTTCAGCAGCGGGCCGGACCAGTATCACCGCGATTTCGCTTGGTTCGTCGGCCAGGCCGGCTTTGGGGTCTACCCGTGGGGCGCGGCCGTGGCCCTGGGAGTCGGCCGATTGCTGCTCGCCGAGCGCGACGACGACCGGCGCTCCTTCGCGGTGGGTGCGGCGCTGCTGGTGGGCCTGGTGGTGCCGTTTGCGGTGGTCGCCGTGTTGATCCGCCAGTTCCACCACCTGGTGGTGCCGGTGGCCGGCGTTGCGGCGGTGGCGGCGGCGGCGTTGGTGGTAGCGCTCGTGCGCGGCGAGGTGTCGGGCCGGCTGGCCGCGCTTTTCGTGGTGCTGTCCACGCTGCTTTTGCACCGCGAGATTGGCAAGGGCGCCGACGCCGTGACGCGGTTCTTCGCCTTCGATCCGCCCATTGCGGCCGCGGGCGCTACGGGCGACCCCGCGTGGCCCGCCGAACTCAAGATGGTCCGGGCGCTGCGCGCGGTCGCCCTGCTGTCGGTGGTGGCATTTGCGGTGGGCACGGCCAGGCCGTTCGGCACCCTGCGGACGGTGGTGGTCGCGCTGCAATCGCGGGCGATGGCGGCCTGGGCGCTGGGTGGCGTGGGCCTGCTGTGGGCCATCGACGTGCTGGTCTCCATTGGCACCAAGCTCGACGTGCAGCTCAAAACCAGCGCGCAGACAACGGGCTACGCCTACGATCGCGCGTGGGTGGTCATCCAGGACACCCGGCCCGAGGTGCTGGCGGCAGCCACGGCGTTCTTGGTGTTGTTGGCCCACAGCGCGGCGGCCACGGCGTGGTCCGAGCAGGCGCAGGCGCAGCGCTGGTGGCTGCGCGGGCTGCGGCGCGCCGGCGGCTGGCTGCTGTCGCGCTGGGTCGCCCACGGCCTGCTCGGCGTGTGTGCGCTGGCGACGCTCGGCAGCGGCCTGTCGATTTTCACCCACTTGAACGGCGAGGCCGGCTGGGCCGGAGCCGTGCGCGCCGGCTTGGGTTCGTCGGCGTTCTGGACCCCTGTGGCGCTGGCGGCGTTGGCCGGGCTGGCCCGGACGGTGTTCGCGCGCGCCGAGCACGCCGACTCGCTGTTCGCTCCCCTGGTGCGCGGGTCGCGACAGCACGCCGGCCTGCTTTTCGGCACGCTGGGTTGGGCCGCGCTGGCGGGGCTGGGCATCGGCGCCTCGCAGGCCGCGGGAACCTGGATGTTCCCGGTCTACCTGATATCGGTGTGGGGGTTGCTGCTGGGGGTGGCGATGCTGGCCATCGGCCACGCCCAAGGCCGGGCTGAAGCGCTCGCATGGCCGACGGTGGCGGTCGCAGCGTTCGCGCTTTTCGTCCTTTTCGGTCCGCTGGCCGGGCGCTGGGTGGCCGAGGCCGCCACGCCCGCAGAGGGCTACAGCTACGTGGCCCAGGTGCTGGCATTCGCCCCGGACACTGCGGCCCTGTGGGTCGTGGCGGCGGCGCTTGCGGCCAATCGGTGGATTGGCGGCCACCCGAGTGCGGCGGTTCTGCTGCACCGGGCCATCGGTGTGCTGGGTCGCATCGAACACCCGCGCAACGCGGCCCTGGCCCTGTTTGCGGGCGGCGCGGTGTTCGCCATCGGCTACGGCCGACTGCTGCCCGACCTGGCCGTGCATTTCTCGCAAAAGCACCTGGTCCAGCGCATCGCCGACGCAGGCGGGGCCGGCAACGACGACCGCGGCGCCCCCCGCACCTATACCCACGGCGCGCGCACCGGCAGCGACAACAACTTCTACACCCAGTCGATGCCTCTGCTCGACGACCGGACGGCCGTGCTGTCGCTGCTCGCCAACGAGAACACCGCCATCCGCCTGGCGACCGGCGTGCAGGGCAACGCCCCGCGGCTGGTGGCGCTGCCCGGCTGGGGCGTCGACCTGGACAAGGACGGCAATCAGGAGCGCGACGCGGCAGGGTGGTTCGGGCTGGCGACAGCGGCCGACGGCGACAAGGTCACGGTCGAAGGCGCGGCGTTCGGCCCCGGCCAGTGGAAGGGCGCGGCCGTCCAGGCACCCAACGGCCAGACGGCGACCGTCGTCGACAACACCAAGGACGCGCTGACCCTGTCGGCCGCGGTGGCGCTGCAACCCGAAGATCCGGCGCGGGCGTGGCTTGTGCTGGACAAGGCCGCGGGAGACGGCGCCTGGCGGCACGCGGCCCCCAAGCCCGTGCAGCGTTTCGTGGTCCTGCCCAAGGAAGCATTCAGCGAACTGAACCACGCCATGCGCCAGAACCACGGCGGCCGGCACATCGCGGTCATGGACAGCAGTTCGTCGCGGCTGGTGCTGGCGGCGAACTTCTTGCGCGCGGCCCAACCCGACCAGAATTGGCTGCGCAAGTCGCTCATCCAGCCCGAGGAATTGAACCAGGTGCGCGGCCTGCGGCGCATCCAGGTCAACTTTGACAATGCGCTGCACCTGGTGGGCTACAAGCTCGCCGACGCCGCCGTGCAACGCGCCCAGAAGTACCGGATGACGCTCTATTGGAAGGTGATCAAGCCCACGCCGACCAGTTGGAAGATCTTCATGCACCCGCACCCCTTGCACCTGGACCGCTGGCCGCTGACCCAGCCCGACCCGAGCGAGGACGAGAACAAGTCGTGCAACGGCTGCTTTGCCACCAACCACTGGATGCCGGGCGACCTCATCGCCGACGAATTCGAGCAGGAGGTGCCGCTCGGCACCAACAGCGGACCCAACGAGATCATCCTGGGCCTGTACAACCCGAGCAACGACCAGCGCATGCCGCTGCTGACCGCGACCGGCGCTGGCGTGGTCAAACACGGCGACAACCGCGCGACGATCGGCCACCTGCAAATTCGCTGAGAGGGTGTATTCCAAATATGCCGGATACCAGGGTCAGGAGGCGCCCGGAAGGCGAGGCGCGGCGCGGCGACCGACTGAGGCGTGCTTCGGGCACGCCGCAGGCAGGGAGCAAGGAGCAACAAAGCATGCCGGGGTCGATGAGTCCTGCGAACTCATCGACGCCTGAGCCGCAGTCGGCGTTCTCTTGAATACACCCTCTAAGGCCGCGCGGAGTTGCTGATGACGACCGTGTCGAGCGCGCTCGCGCCCTTGCACTGGCACGCGCCCGAACCGGCGCTGCGCATCCTGGACCAGCGGGCGCTGCCGGCCGAGACCATCTGGCAGCACTGCACCGCCGCCGAACCGGTGATGCAGGCGATCCGCACCCTGGCGGTGCGCGGCGCGCCGGCCATCGGCATTGCGGCGGCCTATGGCATCGTGCTCGGCGTGCGCAGTGGGACGCAGTTCGACGCCGACCTCGCGCAGATGTGCGCGCAGTTTGCAGCGACGCGGCCGACGGCCGTCAACCTTTTCTGGGCCATCGAGCGGATGCGCGTCGCCGGCGCGCGCACCGCCGGGCAGCCGCGACCCGAGCGCCTCGCAGCCCTGGAGGCGCAGGCCCAGTGCATCGCCGCGGACGACGCGCAGTGCTGCGCGGACATCGGCCGGCATGGCGCACCGCTCTTGCCCGATCGCGGCGGCGTGCTGACCCATTGCAACGCGGGCGCCCTGGCCACGGGCGGCATCGGCACCGCGCTCGGCGTCATCCGCACGGCGGTGGCGATGGGCAAGCAACTGCACGTGTGGATCGACGAGACGCGGCCGCTCTTGCAAGGCGCGCGGCTGACCGCGTACGAGATGGCAGCCGACGGTATCGCCGCCACGCTGATGTGTGACAACATGGCCGGCCACGCCCTCAAACTCGGCCGCATCCAGGCCGCGGTGGTGGGGGCCGACCGCATCGCGCGCAACGGCGACAGCGCCAACAAGATCGGCACCTACACGGTGGCGGTGCTGTGCGCGCACCATGGCATCCCGTTCTACATCGCTGCGCCGACCTCGACGGTGGATCTGCAGTGCCCGGATGGGGACCACATCCCCATCGAAGAACGCGGTGCCGAAGAGGTGACCGACCCGCAGGGCGTGCGGTTTGCGGCCAGCGGCACCGCCGTGTTCAACCCGGCCTTCGACGTGGCGCCGGCGGCGCTCATCGCCGGCATCATCACCGAAGAAGGCGTCGCGCGGCCGCCGTTCTCCGCGGACCTCGCGGCGATGGTCGATCGGGCGCGGGCGCGGCTGGACCGCAGGGGGTAGGGGCGTGGACAAGAAGCTGCCAAATGGCCAGCGATTGATCGTCGAATCGGTGCGCGGAGCGCCAGTGGTCGCCGTGCAGGTGTGGATCGGGTCGGGAGGCTTTGACGAACTGCCCGACGAGCGGGGCCTCGCCCACCTGCACGAGCACATGCTTTTCAAGGGCACGCCGACCCGCGGGGTGGGCGACATCGCCGCGGCGGTCGAGCGCACCGGCGGCCAGATCAACGCCTGGACCAGCAACGACCACACCTGCTACCACGTCGTGATGCCGGCCCACCATTGGCGCGATGGGCTCGACGTGCTCGCCGACGCGGTGTGCCACTCGCTTTTCGACCCCGAGGAGCTGGCGCGCGAAATCGAAGTGGTGGTCGAAGAGATCCGCCGGGCCGCCGACAGTCCGGGTCAGGTCGGGTGGCAACGGCTTTTCGGCCAGGCGTTCGGCGACCATCCGTATGCGCTGCCGGTCCTGGGCACCGAAGCCAGCGTGCGCGGCATGACCCAGGAACGGATGCGCGCATTCTGGCGCAAGCACTACACCGCGCCCAACACCACGGTGGTGCTGTGCGGCGATGTGGACGAGGCCGAAGCCGAAGCTGCGGTGCTGGCCGCTTTCGCCGATCAGGTGCAGACGCC